>Ga0126342_10005355_pt1 | contig 22339 bp, 20 predicted proteins | sample Cyp1metagenome_FD_92528 | JGI IMG/M metagenome (GOLD analysis project Ga0126342, IMG submission 92528) | Coral microbial communities from Lord Howe Island, Old Settlement Bay, Australia - Cyphastrea 1 metagenome | ecosystem: Host-associated > Invertebrates > Cnidaria > Coral ...
GCTCGCCTAGGGGCCCTTGAGCCACCGGTACGACAGTTGAAGGACATGGTGCAAATGGCCATGTCAGAACCCTCATGGAAATGGACAATCGAAGGAAGGGACATCGGCACTGGAAAATTCACAATTATATATATATATATATCTATCCAGTTATAACCTCAAGTGATATCCTCATTGTATAGCTATTGTTCTCCATCTAATCCCATGATATAGCCATTATTAGGCGCTTCCACCCAGTTGTAGCGGTGGAGATCCCGTGTTCCCGTGTCAGGACATCAGGGCCCGTGGGCTCAAGGCCCAGGTGTCCTCCTTGGATGACTTTGACTTCGAGGAGTTGCCAAATCAGAAGATCGTTACTTGGCCGCCATGGCCGCCATGGATTTTGATGGTGATTTTTGATGGTGATTTTTCAGCTTTTGATGGGGATTTTTCATGGTGATATATCATGGTGATGAACCAAGAATGGGATGGGGGATATAACATATTTGTGATTTGATGCTGCTTTAATGGTGATTGAATGGCGATTTAAGCAACAGTGGGATGGAACAATGTTGAGATAATGGGGATTTGACCAACAGAAAAATCTTCATCAACGAACAAACGATAGGGAATTAATAAAAAACAACAGGGATTGAATGGTGATTTGATCAACAGAAAAAGAAACATGAATACCATGGGTCACAACCGGCAAACAATGGGGATACCCTCCTGTGTCCTCCAACATGGCTGGCTTGGAAAATCCTTGCACTAAAAGGGCATTGAAATGGGAAAAATCATTGAACTAAATGGGGGACACTCCAGAAAAACTTGTGCACTTCTCAGCAAGCCATGTTTGACTACCGGAGGGCAATGGACAAATGGTGGATTTTCTGTGAAATCTATGGCAATTTTAGTGGTGGAAATGAGGTTTTCCAACCGCCGGATTTTGGCTTAGCCTATTTTAAATTGAAATCCGACCCATCCCACGGATGCGTAGCCGATGCTGCTCCATGCTGTCTTGAGTCATTGTCAGGTGATCCTGGTGGTTTCCACCTGCGGCTTGGGTGAGTTCCCTGCCAATTCCAAACAGACCTGGCTGAAGTTGCAGTCCCAGGACCACTGGATCACCAGGTCCCCCAGGTCCTCCAGGTCCCCCCGAGGTCCCCTGGTCCCCGCCCTCCACCAGGACTTGCCGATGAGCTGGTTGGCTGGCACCAAGTTTGCAGTCTTTGGCTTGGGAGATTCCACTTACAGCATCTTGGCCTTTGACCAGGAATGTAGATGGTCTACTTATTTGGTGGCTACGTTCATGAACCCTTCTCAGTATACCCCATTGATGTTTGATTTGCCCATTAACTATCAGAGACCATCATCAACCATATTATCAATCACCCATCAACCACTACTAACCACTATTGACCACTATCAACCAATATCAACCAATATCAACCACATCAACCACTATTAATGGCGACAATTTTGACCTTTCCACTTTTTTCTCCCACAGATGGCATAGCATCTGAGGCCAGTTCTGCGTGGCAGCCATTCAGTTCGACACGCGCCTTGGTGAACTGGGTGGCCAGCGCATGCTGAAGCGCGGTGTGGGCGACGACCGCGATGAGGCGGGAGCCTTTTATATATCCATTTTATGGATTCCATGTCTTTTTGGTCTTGGGCTTTTGGTAGTTTTGCCAGGTCTTTTAAAGGTCCTTTTTTTCAGGAGGGTTGGTCTCTTTTGGTAAATTCCAACCAGTGATTCTGTGGCAGGACCGCTACTACACCGGCTGGGAGGCTTGGTTGCCAGAGCTCTGGAAGGTCATGGGCTTGCCGCAGATGCCCCTGTCCCAGGCGGATGGCAATTTGGAGGGATGTCGGGGATCTGGGTTCCTCCTAAGAATTGGGAGGGACATGATGACAAACCACCCCAAAATCGCTGTTTGAATGGGAACATCAGGTTTTTGAACCATTGGATTTTGTGAATCAGCTCTTAAACCCTTGGATTTTCGGTGTTTTTCCTTATATATTTTCTTAGAAGCCTCATATATTGGTGAGATCATGTAGCCTACCATGAGCCATGTTGGTGCAACCCATCGACAGGAGGCACCGGCTCCGTGCTATCGCGTGGATGTGAGTGAGGGCGCTAAGTGGAGACTGGGGACTCACAACATAATGACATACCCTCTGGTAAACTAACATAGCTATTGAAAATACCCCATTTATAGTGGATTTTCCCATTGAAAATGGTGATTTTCCATAGCTATGTTAAATTACCAGAGGGTAATGTTCTTTCTGTGACCATGCATGGTATTGTTACAGATATTACAGATATTATAGTTTATAACTGGATATAACTGGTATGGTTGCGTAAGACACAGTTTGGTATATATATATTTGGCATGAGACAGAATTGCCAGATTGCCAGATATGAAAATTGGCTTGTTGGTTCATGGGTCCAACACGAACCTGTCCAAGGGCTTTTCATTTCCAACATCAGCCAGTGATGAGAACAAGCGGAATGCCCAAGCAGTTGGTCATCTCCACAGATTTTCCAAGGTGGCACAGGCAAGCCTCCTGTCAGTGACGATGACATTGTGCCACCGGGAGCTGCAAAACTGACGCTGTTGCACAACTCCTTGTTGGTTCCGGAGAAGTACGATCGTGACATCCGCCATTATGAGTTCAAGTGGCTTGGTGAGATACGACAGACGTCCATTGGAGGAGGCGTTTTGTTGGAAATGGCAATGGTAGCAATGTGTAGCAATGGAATAGTTCTGAATTTCAGAGCCAAATATGTACGTTCACTCATATGGTATTTCTTGCCCCGTTTGACTGGATCTCATCATATCTTCCTGGAATTTGTGTTTCCCCTTTTCAACCAAGCAGCTCGAGGATCGAAGGAACCCCTGTGAGCTACAAGACGGGAGACAGCTTGGCAGTATGGCCCCGCAACCCCCTGGACAAGGTTGAGGCAGGGCCTGTCCAGAGCTTCTAGGCATCTTTATTGCCTGTGCAAGCGCACGCTTGCATTGCAAGTGACTCAATTGGCTGCATTGCCAACTATTCATGGATGGTTAAATCTAGTTACCAAGTATGAAGGGATTTCCTTCCTCAATCTTTGAGTAGGGTTGAGTTTCATTGATGTTTGGAATCGCCCAACTCCTTCTACCCACATCCAGGAGTTCTGCAAAGAGATGGGCTTTGATGCCACGCAGAACCTCCGAGTTTTGCCGATGGAAGGCATTTGCTCTGGTGGTTTAGCCGTGTTTAAGATCTTGGCGGAGCGGAAACAACAGATCCAACAGCATAGCGAACTTAAGGATATCGAGCTGAAACTTGCAAGATCTAGATGTATCTATATAGATATAGTGTCCATTCGTGTCCCATATTCTTTCCCACTATTTCCCTGCAACAATCTGTTGATTTTGAGACACTACAGGGCCCAACGTTGTGCAAGATCCAGCCGCAGGTGCTCGAAACTGGTGTCCACAGGAGCTGTCGGTGAGACAGGTCTTCAGCCACGTGTTGGACATCTTTGGAAAGCCAAACCGAAAGTTCTTCGAGACTTTGTCCTTCTTCGCCAAGGTCAGGGATGGTCCGGGATGGTCAGGGCTTCGAAACAGACCATTGTTTTTATATGTTTTTATTGAGGGGACTGTAAGCCCATACCGAAATCATTCGGGTGTTTGATATTTGGTTCACGCTCACATTTTTTGGCCGTTTTTTTTTGCCATAAATTCTGTGAGTCTTGTAGGTGCCCCCCATTGTTTGTATCATGCCACCAGGACGAGGCCGATAAGAAGGCGCTGCAGAGCATCGTGGAGAACAGCGCGGAGGGTCAGGCGCTGTACCGCGACTTAACCCAGGACTTTGCACACCACGCGAATGTCTTCAAGAAGTCACCTGGTCATGAGCGGCCAAGAAACATGAGGGATGAATTTGGGGGTTTACTGTTTAGTAGCAGCTAACATGGTGGTATAGTCAATAAATGATGCTTTGATGGTGGTTGATGGCAGTTGCTAGCGGCCTGGAAAACTGTGTTTATGATATCGAGGAAGACTCTTCAGAGAAGGCTCTAGACAGATACGTTCTCGCCAGTGGGCACTGGACGACTGGAGTGACATTTGGGGTAACGAAGGATGAGATATTTCCCAGGGTTTGGGCCTTGGGCACTCATTCGGGGATGCCCATGGCCCCATGGCAGCCTCAGAATCTTCGATGTGATCAATTTGGATCTTGTGATTTTCCCAGGTTCAAGAGTGCACGACCTCCCATTGAGCAGCTGCTGAACATGATTCCAGTGCTGAAGCCTCGAAGTTCTGGGCTGAGTGGTGCAGGGCTGCGGCCACTCATGTGGTAAGGCGAAGATCAAATCACTAGTCAGGTGTGTCTAAAACAGAATATAACAGAATATACCTAGTTGCTGGAGATTGGCATATTTTCTAGTTCTTGTGATCAACCACAGAAACACCAGTGGCCTGCAGCCTGTGGCCTGTGGCTTTACTTTCAACTTTCAAGTTCCAAGTTGTCCAAATTGCATGTCTTTCCCGGCCTCAAGTTTCAAGTTTTCGGTGCAATTCGCTGGTGATCTCCAGCACATCCAGAATTTCTTGGGATATTTCCAAAACTTCTCCCCAGCGAAGCTGGGACAATCTCCGGCTGAAGATTCCCAGCCTGAGGTTATTCCATTGCCAGCAGCCCCTTGATGCATCCCGACAAGATCCAGCTCTGCGTGGTGCTGGTGGACTGGACTGTGGAGAGTACCCAAGAGTTGCGATTGGGAGAAGCCACAGGCGCTGGATTTTTTTTGGGAAAATCGCATGTCTACATATGGTAAATGAATGTAAATGAAATATAGTACGTAGTACGTATACGTATACTGTGGAATTATATTATACACTATGATACACTATGTATGCAGCACTGCGTGTCATTTGCATTATTTTGTGGTGGAGTGCTATGCTGCACTTGCCCGTGCTCAGTTGAGCATCGCAGGCTACATGCGACAGCAGAAACCAGGCACCACCATGATGTGTGCAGTGCGGCAGAGCGCCATCGTACTGCCGAAGGAGGGGACGGTGGTGCTCAAAAGCGAAGATTTAATCGGATTTCTTTGAAAAAGATGGGTTCTGCCAATGCTCAGAATCTAAAACTCCACATTATAGGTCTTTTGCTGGATGAGTTTCCACTATTTTCTTATGATTGTACATTCAGATATGTTCTTCAAATATGATATCATCTCCTCCATTTTCTTGATGGTTTTCGCTTTCTGCCACTTTCGAAAAAAAAACATATCTCCGAAGAATCCGAAGAAGTTCTCACCTCCAAATCTGTCCTTCACCATGTTTTTAGCATTTTTTAGCCATTTTTAAAGGAGGCCACCAAACCCGTGATCATGGCCGGCATGGGTACCGGCTTGGCTCCATGGCGAGCAGTGACGCAGGCGCCTTGGCAGATCGGGGAAGATATCGATGTTTCATGGGGATCCAGCCATATATATCCAGCTTTATTCCAATCAGTCCAATCAGAATCAGATAGAATCAGCATATATATATATATATACATATATATATATATATATATACATATATATATATATATCATGAAACCCAGAATTTTATGGAGAGTGTTATGGGGCTGCGATGGGGATGTGATGGGGATATATAATGATTAGTATAGGGGTTATACCACGTGGTTAAACTGGAAGTGTCAGAAGCCATGAGAGGAACCTCTAGGATGATGGGTCCTGATCATCATTGATTGAGATGATGCTTTGTATTTGTATTGGAAGAAGGGACAATGAAGTATTATCTCTATTCTTACCCAGGGTCAAAACTACTCGGCATCATGATCAGTCTGCTGTTATGTCAACTTCAACTTCAACTTATCCATAAAGTGGATGATTGTAGATCCCCCAAAAACGACCACATGTGCCAGCTATGTGCCGTATCCAGCTGAGGAGCGAATCTGCCAACACCGAAAAGGAGAAAAGGTGGGCCCCTGCCATCTCTTCTTTGGTGCACGCTACAACGCAGCAACTGGGTGGCATGGGCCATGGCCGGTTGCATTCGTTGTCCATCCGAAGGTTTGAATGAATTGTTTGGGATCCCTCAATGAAGAGTGAGTGATCCTTCGTTGAGTTCAGGGTCATCGACGTTTCGATCAATTAATCTGAGATCCCTCAATGAAGACATATGAAGACTCACTTGGACTTTGGTTGAGGGTTACCAAAACCAGCCAAACATTGAATCTGTGGATTGCTGGTGATCAAAAATTGATTCAAAACCAGCCTGTTTTGTAGCAAAATGGAATCACACATTGGTTGAACATTGTTCTGAGGAGTATTTGTACAAGGACGAGTTTGAAGGTTACGTGAAGGAGGGCGTGCTGACGATGCACACGGCCTTCTCGCGTGAACAGGCCAGCGCCAGCTGTGGGCATGGGAGGTTGTGACTGGGGGTGTGGAAGTTCTGGATCTAGTCCAATTCAATGAAGTATGTGATGCAACTTGTTGTAAGTTTGACAGAACCAAACCATCATTTTCTCCAGTGAACCAAGGAGCTACAAAACCAGAAGCGTTCAATTTATTGTCGCAGCGCTGGGGAAATGGGTTTTGAGCGCCAAATCGTAGTTCAAACCTCTTCCCCTCCAGTATAAATAGACTCCTGTGAGACTTGGATTCTGGAAGGTCCCGCCTGATGGACATTTGCTGGGCCTGTGGACCTTGAGTCATTGAGATGTAAATTACACCTCTTGACCACGAGACCACTGCCAGGCCCGAAAGATCTATGTGCAGCACAAGATTGTGGAGGCGACATATCCAACTTGTGGCCACGTCCGTCGAATTCGATCAGTGGAGTGATTCATCACTGGATCCATTGAATCGATGAGTTCAGTGGGCACAGGTTTTTGGGCCATGGGCCTTGCCATGGGCCTTCAATGGCTCAAGTCCTTGATGAAAGTGCCCATCTGTGAAGCCCATCTGTGAAGCCACCCTTAAAATTGGTGTCTGGGAAATTTGCAGCAACAATCCCGTATTTGATGGGAACAACATGGAACATTGATTTTCTGTAGATTTTCCGTCCAACCTATTGAAAGTTGCACCTTGAGTCACTTGATACTGTCAGGCGGGTCAGGCCGTCCACGAGTGCATGCTGAAGCAGGAGGGCCACTTCTACGTGTGTGGCTCCGCGCGACAAGTGCCTGAGGACATCTACACGGCCATGAAGGAGGTCAGATTTTGGTGGAACATCGGCCGTTTTTTGTAGTGGGAACATGTTAGTAACCATAGATGCCATAAGTAGTTCACCCATGGGAGAACATGTTAGTAACCATAGATGCCATAAGTAGTTCACCCATGGGATAATCCATTTAGGATATTTAGGGGACTTAGGATCACCAGGGTTACTAAATGTGAAAGCACCAAGCACGGATTCCTGGGATGCTCCAGGTGATGATGGCCAACGAGCGAGTGAACGAAGATGAGGCGGAGGCCATCTTGTCGAACCTGAAGATGGAGGGCCGCAACTTGGTTGGACCTGGATCCAAAATTGGTTGCGAAACTTGGAGGTTTCCTAAGTCATGGGGGTACCCCTTAAATGACTTAGTGACTTAGTGACTTGAAACACGCCATTTTAAGAAACCACCATTTGGGGTTTCATGTCCAACGGGGTTTGTTCACCTTAGGCAGTGACGGCTTTGTTTGATTCATGGTGGGAGCCTGGAGGGTCACTGGAGACCAATCCAGCGGTTTTTGATCCCACAGGAAGGCTCAGAATGTCTGGAACTGGAATTGGACGCCAAAAAGGGCGATGTTTTAAAACGTTCATGTCAAGTTTCTTCCAAATTACCATGACTCAAGGCATTCAATATTGATACAACGACTCTGGACATCTAGACTTTATACCCTGGCCAGAGTCCCTGAAGAGTATAGGGAACAGAAACTTTACCGCTGTTGATTGCCTCAATTTATTTCCATGGCCAGTGCTGACGAGTTTCTTACCCTCCAGCACTCTCCGGTCCCTGGATCCAAGGATACACCGTCGAAGCGTGGTCCTAAGCCACTGAGTTTTCAAGATTTTCTGAAGCAGCGCCAATTCATAGAATGCATTTCCCCGGGCGACAGGGCCGCGGGGCCACACCTTTCGTTCCGGTTTCAGACTTTGAAGATAAACAGCCGCATCCAAGTATTTGAATCGAATAGCATCAAATAACATCAAATATCAGACTCTCTCTCTACGACCAACTGTTTAAATTCAGTACACAGATCAAGGATTCCAGGAAAATCACAGAATCCTTAGTAAAAGAGTAAAAGCATTGAAGATTCAAATCTATGTGACACCAGTTTTCTTCTCGTGTTGGATGTGGCTGTTCAGCACAGCGCACAGCAACGCCTGCTTGCTGCGCTACAATGTTTCCGCCATGCGGCATTTTGGCGAGGGTGCTGCCAAGAAGTGCGCGCCTCAGTTGGGTCAAGATGGGTGTGCCTGAAAATGGGTTGTATGCTCCAAATTGTGATTTTAGCGAGAAAAATAATGATAAACCAATATAAACCATGGGATTTTGGTGGTTGTCCCCTGAATTGACGCAGAACAATCTGGACGGATCGCGAATTTTGCAAACCCAAATCTAGTGATTTGGGTGCCTCATCTATCGATGTCTATAAATAAGTCCAGAAACCAGTTCACCGTTGGGATCTGAGATGTTTGGAAGCTGTCCGAGGTCTTGTGACGCAGCCTCTTTTTTCGCGGGCGGTACGCAGAGCTGCGATTGGCGCTGGCCAGCTGCACCTCAAAGAGAGGTGTGGCAAGCTGTCAGATGATCGGAGGATTCTGCGAGGGGCTTCCGTGCCGGTGGTGGACCTGAATAAAACATAGGAAAACTGGAGTGAGTTTGAACACTCCATGGATTGGTGCGCTGTTTGGGGATGGGTTGACCTTAAAGGCACAGAAGACCGTTTCTATGGTTAGATTCGTTACCAAAGAAAAAACAGGAAAAAAGTGGCCGTGGCTGCCAGGGAAAGCACGGGTTGTGTATTGTGCCATGAACTGGGAAGTTTCATGATCAGCACGGCAGAATAGAAGGCCTATTATTCAGTCTTGCAAGGCGCCGCGAGGTTGTTGCATTTTTTGAAATACTGAGTACTGTTGGATTAGTGTTGTGGAAGCCTGTATGTCACAATCCATGACAAATTGAGTGTTTCATGTCTCAACCAACACGGACCTTACTTTAGATGCCCGTGCAACAGCAATTAGCCAGCTGCCTGGAGGCTAACTCAGAATCCAGGGCGGGTCTGCCACATTCAGGGGTGACCATCGATACGAAACCACTGCATTGACATGATCAAAACATATCAAAAAACACTTCTTCAAAGGCAGGATTCTTCTACTCGAGCTGTTCCAAAAAGGTCTCGGATGGCTTGTGATTTTCAGGCCATGAGGGACGTTGCCGCAGGGGTCCCCATGCGATGTCGCTGACTGAAGCTCCAAAGGTCGACAGATCTTGGCGCTCATCACTTCAGATTTTGGACGAGGCGCTATCCATCAGGTGGGTTCCCGAGTCGACCGCACTGCGAAGTCTATGGAAAAGTTGTATGAAGCGAGGACGATGGCAGCTGGCTCTACAGATACTTAGGAAGTTCCTGGGGCACGGTGTGGTACCAGACTTGATCAGTTTCAGTGCCAGCATCAGTGCCTGTGCAGCAGCTGCAGTATGGTCTGTGGCACTTCATGTGTTGTCGGAGATGGTTGCGGCCAACGTGTGCCCTGATACGATTGCATACAATGCGGTCCTGAGTGCGTGCCACAAAGCTGGGCAATGGCAACTGGCGCTTCAGATTTTGATAGACATGGCTGTCTCTCGGGTTGCTCGCAGTGTAGTCACATACAGCACCATCATCAGTGCATGTGAGCAAGGTGGAGCATGGCAAACAGCTCTGGGTATCTTGTCAAGGCGCATGCGGATGGCCCAGATTTTACCCAATACCATCAGCTTCAATGCAGCCATCAGCGCCTGTCAGAAGGGGCGATCATGGCAGATGGTTCTGGAGTTCCCTTCCAATATGCAGGAGTTTCGGGCAGATTTGGATACCATCACCTACAATGCGACCTTGAGTGCCTGTGAAGGGCAACGGTGGATGTTGGCGCTGGGCTTATTTTGGCGTATGAGCCTCGGTAACAGCCCAAATCTGGTGAGCTTTAACGCTGCCATCAGCTCATGTCAGCAGGCGGGGAAGTGGCAGGTGGCTCTTCTTCTACTGACAATTATGCCAGCGGCCGAGATTTCTCCGGACATCATCAGTTACAATTCGACCATCAGTTCTTGTGTCAGTGGCTTGGGATGGGAAGTGGCACTTTACTTGATGGAAGCGATGTCTGTTGGTCTCATTTTGCCCGATGTCATCACCTACAATGCGGCCATCAGCTGCTGTGACTTCGGTGGATACTGGCAGATTGCCATGGAACTGATGAAGGACATGGATCGCTTCCGTCATGTCCCGGATGTGGTGACGGTCAGTGCTGCCATCAGCATTTGCGCCAAGGGCGGTGAATGGCAGCCAGCGTTGCATCTTTTGTCGACCATGTGCAAGAAAATTATTGCCTTGAATGTGATCGCCTTCAATGCAGCCATTACAGCCTGTGAGAAGGGAGTACAATGGCAACTCGCTCTGGGCCTGCTGTCGGACATGGAGCTCTTTCGGATTTCGCCCGATGTCATCAGTTTCAATGCGGCAATTTCAGCCTGTGAGAAGTGCTGGCAGTGGCAACGAGCCTTAGACATCCTATCGTCAATGTTCAACTTGAGGATTTCGCCACATGAAGTGACATATGGTGCGGCTGTAAGTGCCTGTGAAAAAGGCCGGCAGTGGCAGAAGGCGCTGCAATTGCTGGCCGAGATGCCTTTGAGGGAAGCTACGCCCAACGAAGTGACCTACGGGGCTACCATTTCCGCATGCGGACGGGGGGAACAGTGGCAGAGAGCCATACAGTTGTTGAGCGAAATGTTTCGCTTTGCTGCACCAAATGCCATTATTTTCAATGCCGCCATCAGTTCTTGCGAGAAAGCAGGGCAATGGCAGTTGGCTGTGCAGTTGCTCTCCACCATGTCGGAAGTCAGGACCAAGGGGGCAGCTATTGTTTTCCATCCATTGCTGTCCTGGGCAGAGATATACTCAGGCCAATGTGGGATATACAACGCCTTCTGTCTCCATTTCAAAGGAGAACTGGCGCAGTACAGGGTTACAGAGTTACCTGATCCCAACCCTCAAGACTTTCAACCAACAGAGGTATATGGGGATGGGCCCAAGACATTCAAACACCTTTTCGGGGATGAACATCCAAACAGCTGCAATTTTGGGGTGAACAGCAGGCCCCCCCAAAGGTTTTGAACCATAGCCCTAGTATCTCACTCTTACTCCATGGACACCAGCAGCTAATGAAGTCATCCTTTGACAGGATTTCTCCTGATGACTTCAGCTTCAGTGCAGCCATTGGTGCTTGCAAGCGAGGTGAGCAGCTTTGAGCTGGGTCAAATAGATCAGTTTCACAGAAAACTGGTAGCAGTTTCTATTTTCTTGGCAAAATTTTGGAAATGGGTGCCATGAGGCTACCATCGATTCTTGGGCACTGGGTTATGTGACCTGGTGACTCGCTATTCATGGCAATTTTTGATGTCCTGGATGCGTGGAAAAAAGGCTTGCTGCAGTATGCTGCATACCTGGAATACTTGGTGCTTCAGTGTCCGTTGGAGGTTTGTGAAAGGAAACTGTTTGATTAAATTGGCCTCAGCATTTTCACAGCAGGGTCTCTAGCCAAAGACAATCTAGCTCGGCCATCTGAAAAAAACGATGCGTGAAAAGAGCAGTTGGACACAAGACCTGCTCAGATGGAACAGGTGTTGTCAACTTTAGCCAGGGATGCAGTCCGTTTTGGATTTGGTAAATTTGGTAAGCTCCAAGAAGAAGGTCCCCCAGCATTGACACTTTTTCCAAAGATTCTCTCCTATGTGTGGTGATGGCATTGCCGAGCTCGCCGTTGCCGAGCCCGGTATGCTTCGTCACATGGCATCAAACAGACGAGCTGATGGATTTTGTGAATAGCAACGAGCCACCATCTAAGATAGAACATGCTACGCTGCTACATTTATCACATCTATCACTATTGTTCCGCAAGAGGAGTTTACTTTTTCTATGTTCTTGGATTCTTGGGGTTTTTCACATGACATACTGTATTTGAGAATATTTTGCAGGTGAAACTTGGCATTGCGCGTTTTTGGTGACAGCTCTGAGGACATTTTGGATTTTCACAAATTAGATTGGTCTGCCCCTCAGACATTGGATCCTGCAGCTTGAAACAGAGATAAACATGGACAAACACAGCATTTGTAGATCATTTCCTGGGAAAATCATGGATTTTCCATGGATTTTCCATATGTTTGGTGATTTCAGGGCATTCCCCAAGGCATTGATTGTATCTTCTTGTTGCACCAGGTTTACCGCGTCCAAGCATCTGGGAACCCTTCTGGCGCAGAAGGGTTTTTGTTTTATCAAAGGGTCACTAAAGCAGGCGGGTCTCGGTGATTTTTGGAGTTGTTCCAATGGAATGCCCAGCTGGCGATGCCCCACGGCGCTTTGATCATGGCCAGGAAGAGAAAGATTTGATTAACAAAGAGGCAGGGCAGCGGATCCGAATCCCTGATGGCTCCGAAAACGAGGGATAGCACTGACAATTAAAATGGGGAAAACCGGGAAAACCATGATTTCACCAGTGGCCCCATTTCAAGACACACCCTGATGTGTATAGTATATAGGGTTGTGCCAGATGCTTTTCTATGGGTATGATTTTGACGATCATCCAATATGGAGCCAGATTTGAGTCAGTTTCAAGGCCATGTCCATGTCTTGTGCGGAATTTGCTTCGATCTATTGTAGCTGATGGTTTGGCAGTGTATTCCGCTGGAGCTTTCGGTTCTTGGAGTGTCTGACGAAACAATAGAAACCTCTGGAAGGCTGCAGTCAAAGCATCATTTCTTCATTTCCTGTGATGAATTACGATCCGGTCGTTAGGAGGGAGCGATCCGGAGCTACGGGTATTCATATTCCGCATGAGCTATGGGGAGCTACCAAGAGGTTTTGTTGGGATTAGAAACGTGGCAACGCCTCTGTGACCTGAACTTCGCCATGGTGTGGTTGATGAGGTTTGGGAAGCAATGGGATAGCGCGCGGGCGAGGGCAGTAGATTGCACAGCTAAGAAACTCAAACATCACAGAAAAAGCCTTCGGGAACCACTACAGTCCTTGTATGAAGAGGGAACGAGTTTGGCAATTCACTCGCCCGGAATTTGAGTCAGAACGAGTTGGAGAAGTCCAATGCTGCAAGCTGCAAGCTGTAGAAATGAAGAGAATTTGATGAACGGTGGCTGGGACAACAAATCCTAACCATCATTAATTACCTTCGTTTGTCATATTGCAGACTTTCGCACAACAGGTTTTGATGATTTTACCTGGGGCACCCTGGCAAAGTCCAACAATGCTCTTGGACCCAACTGTTCACCCCGTCACACACGAAATATCTTGGTATCGGACCGAATTGTCAATCATTTTTTTACGGTGCAGCCTTTGATCCCTGCCTTTTCTCCTTTTTCTTTTCATGGCTTTTCATGGTTTGCATTTCATCACACCCGGAAGGATCAACGGAGAATCTAGGCCACTGCCCCAAGGCGGTGAGATCCGGAATGGATGGCTTGAGTGTTTTTTATGCGCTTCCAGCGAGGGTTTGTGAAGAAAATGCAACACCTCTCATGTTCTGGACAAAGAGTTGGAGTGGGAGGCAGCTTTGTGATTGGGCGAGCTGCATCTTGCAACATGGCCTGCTCCGACCCTGCAGTGAGTAGCAGGGGACCCAATCACAGACCACCGGTCATTCGAATCGTCAGATTCAGTGGCATCCCGAGGCACTCACTGCATCTTGTTTTGTGATGGGTGCAGGTCTCAGTGATAGAATGGGATTCTGAAAGAATTTCCTGTGGGTCACGGAGCATAGATGTGCATATATTATGTGCATAGATGTAGCCAAGCTTCCAGGTGCATTTGTCAGACCTCCCCTCTCAGTCTGAAACCCTTCTTGAAATCTGGGGGTCAGCAATTCTTTTGGACGCCCAGGTCTTTGTTGTATCATCTTTTGGGTTGCAATTATAGATTGATGCAGTTGCCCCAGTTCCGTTTCTTGTGAAAAGGCCAAATCTGACGGTGGAAGACCGCAGCACGCTTGGCACCTAGCTGTCCCATTTTTTTTTGAAGCTGGATGCCCTTCAAAGCCTCATGCCATTGCACTTCGGGTCCCAGGAATGGCACCTATGTGAATGGTTTCCGTTTGCCAAGACGCCTCAGACTTAGTTGGTGGTACCACAGGTTTGGGACCCTGATCTAGTGGTTGTTTCGCAAAGCCGTCACCAAGGCCAAAGCAGAAAAGTCGTTTCCGGCGACAAGCTCGCATTGGTCAAAGGCAGTAAACCGAATTGTCGGAACCATTTTACAGTGTTGAGAAGGCATGGAGATTTTATGGGTATGGGCCGGTATGGGCTCAAATGTATGATCTCACCCAGAATAGGAGGGTTTAATGGGAATAACTGGAATAACGACCAAATTTGTAGGTCTTTTTTCGAGCCAAACCCTGGTGAGGATGGCCGGACAGGAAACCAGTTTGACAGGCGCAGCTGAGTACCTTCTGGAATTTGCAGATGAGACCAGCGAGGCCTTTGTCGAAATATGAATTCACCAATAACTATAAAGGAGTTGCACATCTTGACTGATGATTGATGTTGCATTCAGTGGTCAGTCACAGTGCCAACCAGTCTTGCTTGTACCGGGGTTGCTAGATTTTGTGAACCGCAACATGCATCTTCTTTACTTCAATTAATCTATTCACAGAATTTCATTGAGTGAGAGCTTTAGAGAATCCGCCGACCAGGTTTTACGATCTGGTACTTCAACAGTTTGCTATGGGAAATACATTGAGGTAAATCCATGTAAATCCCCTATAAATGGGCCATTTTCCATCATTTTCCATCCGTAGCAAACCCTTTAAATTAGTGAAGGGTATCCATTAAATGCTGGCAGCTCCTCCAGGTCCCAGGAAAGCTACGAAAGCTGAGCGTCCTTGGAGATGGCGAAGGGTTGAAGGTGTCGGCAAGTCAGGCCTGCGGCTGGTGGACAGGAGCAAGTGGGGAAACCGAAATTGACTCAAAAATGGGATGGTTTCATGATCAATCTGTGAATCCCATAGCTTTCAATTCCGAACCAGAGCCGATTATAGCCGACTATTCGTCCACAGGTCCCCGATTTGCCAATGGGTCTTGAGGTACTTGCTGCCACACTGCGTCGATCGCAAGATGTGTCGGCTTCTCAGTAAACAAGTCAAGAAACCAAGGACCTTTTCCACATTCTGATCTTCCCACATTCTTCACAAATGTAGCAAAGGCAGTCAGGTGTGATTCCATTGATCCTGGCAAAACCAGATTTAGATTTGGCATGTGAGGTCTCTTACCTATCGAGACACAGAGCTTGACAGTGACGTCAAAGATATTCCCATGAAGGATGCAGACACTCCAAGCGAAGTCACTCGTAAGGGAGATGTGCTCCAAGCTGACTCGAGCGAGCCGTCAACAATTCCTCCCGCTCCAGCGCGGGAGTCCCACTGCCGATCACCGTCCAAGCTGTGGCAGTGCGACACGCCGTTGGACCTCGATGCCGACGTGGCGTCGTTGCCCGGCTCCTACCTGGCGGAGGCTGGCACTGCTGGCACCGCGCCGGAGCCGCGGGGACGCAAGCGGCGCTTGGAGCGGGCCCCGTCGCAGCCAGGGCACCTCTCAGGGCCGGCCTTGTTGCAGTGGTTGAAGAGGAGGCGTTGCGACCGCCAGGGGGATGGCCTTCAAGATGTGGAGATGAATTTTTCTTCCAGATCTGCAGGTGATAGACGGAAAGCAGAGCAACATTTGAAGCAGCAAGTGCACTTCTTCAAGGACTTTAAAGTAGAATTGGATGAAATCACTTTGCTGTCACCTCCTGAGATGATTACTTCCCTCCGATGTGCCAGTCGAAAAAAGCAAAAGTCTTGCATGGTGGCGCAAAGCTCTGAAGGCTTTGTGACGCTCCTCTCCTCAACGCGCCTGGTTTCAACTCCTGCTGTAGCTGCTCAAGCCACCGACCAATGGGATGCCATCCACAAAAGTGTTGTGACTGAAGCTGCCAAGGCCTTCACACGCTCCAAGGTCATGTGCTCAAAAGTCGCCAACATCTCATTTCCCTGGAAGACTCATGAGATGTTGCAAGAGGCATGGGACTCGGAATGTGCTCTTCAAATGCTACAGGATCGCTGTGATCTCGAAGCCGGACGTCGTGTGTTGATGCGCTGTGGCGGTGCTCATCCCAAGGCTGGTCTCTTCGAGGATGCACCGCAGGGCTCCAGTGAGGCCGCAGCTGCCGCAGCTGCCGTGCTGCAAGGCTGTCTCCCGGCACTGGCCACTGGCAATGAGTTTCGGGCTGCCACCTTTCTGAACACTTCGGGCTTGTCCCAAGCGTTGCGCGTGGCGCGGCCTGGACTGTTGGGTACTTGGCATCCCATCCAAGTCTCGAGAGTTGGTGGATTTAGGGATGTTTTGCACTGCTTGTGGTCAGCTCGCGACATCGGCTTGGGCGTTTCTGGTCGTTTCGTTGGGCGAATGACCCAAGCAGCGTTGACCCATCGAGCGTTTGGAGTGGCTGGCGGACAGGAACACTGCCAGTGCAGTTGTGGGCAATGGCTGACCAAAGCCAAGTTAAAGGGGCGCAGTTGTGATAAAGATGTGGGTAAGCCACATGAAAAGCACGATGCGTCAAGCAACCTTAAGCTTTTTTGGCAGTCGCGAGGGGTGCTGGCTTTCCGTGTCTCCTTCAAGCACCATTCGAATCCACTCGCGGTGGATCTGACATTAGAGGCAGCGCTGGAGTCGGCGACGAAGTCCATCCTGTGGTCAGATTTCTGGGAAGCTGCACATGTTTCCTGCAGCTGGCGCCTGTCTGGTGAATTGACCCCGCGCCACCCGTCAGAAATGACCCTGAAACCGCCATGTTGCGAAGCAGTACCAGCACCTCCTTCTTCGCATTCACTGACTCCGCAACAGTTGCTTTTACTGGGATGGATGCGCGCACAAGAAACTCGAGAGGGATATTCTTCACGCCAAGTCATCCGAGAAGATCTGTGTGAGGCTGGGGTCTTTAAATCTGTTCAACATGACCCAGAGAGTTTGAAAGGATGCTACCCTTGACAATATGTAGGGAAGGGGGAAGGGAGAAAAGATGAGAAAAGCACATTGAGTTTTTTGTTGTTTCTCGAAAGTTTTTCAAGAGTTGCCTTGGAAACTTTGCAGACCGACCTCTACTTGGAGTTGCTGGTGGAGCGCGACTTTCGTGAGAAGGGTGGCCTGATCTTCAGCCATGCCCAAGCAGCAGGTAGGGTCAGGTAGAGTCAATGGCAAACAGGTCCAACATCAAGGTGTGGGGGCTGTGATGCCCCCCCACAATTCATAAATGGGGTTGAAGATCCCCAAACTTATGGCTATTTTTCAGTTGGTTATAGTATGTTATAGTAATAGATAATAAGATGTAATAGTATGTTATATATATATGTTATATATATATAATATATATATATAATATAAATATAATATATATATATAATATATATATAATATATAATATATATAATATATAATATATATATATATATAATATAATATATATATATGTATAGTGATGTACTAAAAAAGGGGTTGTAGACTCATAAATCCCAACTACGTTTGAAAAAGGGGACAATAATCGCAGATGCCTCGGTTTTCAAATGACTCCCCCAGATGTTTGCGCAGCAGGTAGCTCAATTGCCCACGTGGCCCCTCTGCTCGCATTGCTTCAGCGTGAGATTCCAGCAGCACCATCGCACCGAAGAAGAGGCAAGGAGCTGCGAGTTGACGCCAAGGAGTTTCATGAACATCTGTCGAAATCCCTGGTGACTAAGAGTTATGTGATAGATCCATATAGATTATATATAGTAAGATTGTAGGTTTACAGTGGTTCGATGACTATGAACTAATCTATGGGAACCCCCATCCTCACCTCCGAGGTCGTTGTCTCCTGGAGGCACCTGGAACCTTGGTGCTGGCGCAGGGCCATTCGCTCCCTTGCTGGAAGGTAGCGCTGGAGCAGTCCGGCGTGAAGGTCCTGTGCATCCAGAACCAGAAGAGGATGAGGCGAGGCTTTCAGCTGTCTGGGAAATACTGTAGAACACTTCACTCCTTTGATTTATGCATTGAGATTGAGGGAAACCATCCTGAGATCCCCAGATTGATTGTGGCTTGGTTTTTTCATGCTCTGACTCCTACCACAAGACATTGGAAGGAGAAGAAGAGCGCCAACTGGCTCCTACTGTATGTGATGTGGCAGCAGTTCCTTACATGCTACGCGCAGTAGTCGCATGTTATCCTGTTTTATCCTACAACTCTCGGTGGGGATCCTCCGGCCCCTTCCCAACCAGACCATGACAGCCACGCTCACCAACTTGGATGCCCTAGGAGCCTCGCAGTTGCGGACATCCTTGCAGCTGATTTCATTTTGGCATCCGTGCAACTCTTTAGCACCGAAGGCCACCTGCTGTGCCAACTGCTGTGCAACTCCGAATTCCGACTTACCCCCAAAAATGTTTCGTAGTTCGTTTCAACAAAACCTGGAGCAGTTCAGACCAGTCTTGCATCATGTGAGGCTACCAACGCCATTTCGATGCCTTGGCAAAGCCTGGCTTGGAGCTTTGGTGTGCCCCAGCAGATCCTGACCTGGAAACCACTGATCCCCAGCCATCTGTGGAATCTCCCAGCTCAACAGCTCCCCTGAGCTGTGGTGATGTGGTGCAGCTCCATGGCTTGGAGAGACAGGCAGAGCTCAACGGCCGCAGGGGCCGGCTGTTGGAGTGGCAAAGCTCCAGTGGTCGTTGGTCCTGTTTGCTGCAGCCGGAGAAGGGCAAGAGAAGGGAGGTGAAGCAGGTTCTGGTGAATGTGAGGCCCTGTAACGTCAAAGCGCTTCAACGAGGCATGGGGGGAAGTGGCAACCCGTCGATCGCAGGAAAGCTAGTTGTGGTGGTCGATGGATGCAAAAAAAAAAATCACTAGGTGGACATAAAAAGGCACACAACTCTAGACCGTCGATTTGGAATGGTGGCTGGCCATTCAGATCTACTGAACTGTCCATGAGGACCACTGTGAATGGATTGTGGCTGTGCTTCCAGATGAACTACATTCGCGACAGGAGAAGGAAAACGAAGTGCTTTCAGCCAGAAGAAACCCCGCCCAGCTGGGGAGTCTCAAGCCAAGGCTCGTTACGCAACACGCCGGATGGTTTAGGACTGAAAGGTGTGAAAGTTGGGGGCAGTCATTGGACCTCCAAAAATTTTGGAGCATGCTGCATCTACAGAAGCTGACGATGGGGTTGGGTGTCAAATACTTCAGCCATTGAACGCGTAGTGTTTTGAGGCATCAAAATACTACGCGGAGTTGCGTGCACGAGACGACTACATGGCCAGACGTCAGGCCTGTCATATTCTGGGATCCACCTGGGGGATGAGTCAAAGCTGTGCACCAGTTGAAATTGGTTGGTCAAGAGTCAACACCTATATGTATTTTTTTGGTATCGGCATGGGGGACAAGTAGAGACCCCTCGAATTTGGGGGTGAACTTCCCCAGCATTTTCCCCGCTTCGAATGGCAACGACTTGGCACATTTCTAGCCATGGGGCACCAGGGCACCAGGGCACCAGGGCAGACTTGGCGAGGTTGACTTGGAACGCCAGATTCTTCGACTCTTGGAGCAGGTGCAGTCATCAGTGATGCGTCCCTACAAAGATAGCCATGTTGAACGGTGAATAAAGGAGGGTTTAGGAACCTCACTGGTTAGGGGAACATTTATATCCCACAATTATCCACAACAGGATATCCAGTATTCATGGATAAACTGATCTTGATTTTTGATGATTTTTGGTGACATGGCTCATGTGAAGGGACAAGAACAGAGATGGCTATATAATGGTTGTAGAATGCTATAGATGGCAAATCATCAACCCTATGTGTATAAGTGAGCAGAAAGGGTTCATGTGAAGAGGTTCTCGAGGTAATTTCATCTTCCAAGCAGTTGGGGGTGCAGTTCCATGTACAAATGGATATATAGTAATCATAGCAATAGGGGTGATATGTATATGTATTATTACCACATGTCATGTCAATGGCCATTTCAGGGTCCTAAATTGGAGGTACCTACCATATATAAGGCCTATGTAAGGCCTATGTAAGGGAATATCCCCACAAAATATGGCCAAACATATGGTACTAACGTACCTCCATTTTAGGATCCTGGAATTCCCATTGAACATGTATAACATAATCTATATCTATCCCAGCTTGTGGAGTTTGTCACCATGGTTCTACCCATTGAAACTAACCCCCAACTGCACTCCCAAGTAGTTGGGGTCAGCAACGGCCCAAGGCGGCAACAGAAACTTCCGGAGGTAGGGCAATCGACTTGGCCAACAGTTCGCAGCCCAGTGGTGCGGCTGAACAGATACAAGGTGTCTGAATATGGATTGTATACCTCCCAATTTTGTGGTCATTTTCATAGGGAACATGAGAGTTTCTGGCTGTGGAAGTTTGGGAGTAGCCTGTTTTTCAGACAGGTATCCGTAGGTTTAAACATGTTTAAACATGTTTAAAAGACATTTTTTCGATTGTCCTTTGGGAGGCTCAGCGTGAGGTCTGGAGATTGGAGAAGTCAGGGGCACTGCTCCCGAGGTGGTGCGGTTCTGGAGATGTTTCGCTTCAACCGCTTGGTCTTGGATGACTGCCACGATATGGTCAGGCAGGGACCTCCTCACTTTAGGTCCGCAGATCCCTCTGGAAATTTCAGGCAATGGAAAAACATGACCAGGTTTGAATAATTTCAAGAACACCATATATGAATTATGATCCACTATGTTCATTGATTTTCCAAGCTTTGCAATGATGTATGATATAGGGCAGGTACTCTAAAGATCCAGTGGTCTATCATCAATTTCCCCGGTTTTCCCCATTAAGATTAACATGGCCAGGGACCTGGAACAGCTTCTCGCTGCCGGTTCTGCCTTCACGAATTTGTCGCACTACTTGGCCAAGGTGCCCTGGGTTTATTTTTGAACCATCCCTGCTCGCAATAAGTGGGTTATAAGTTATACCCTAGTTATGAATCAGGTAAGTAGGGTAAGTCTACAAAAAAAAACTAGGATGAACTGAGCTACTTATGATTCCTGGGGTGTACGAAGTAAATTGGGGCTTTTCATGGCGGGCTTTGCCGTTCCATTGGGGCTTTTCATGGCGGGCTTGACCGTTCCATCTTGACCAAGACGGGGAGACCTCAAAGTGAGATCGATGCTCCACCTCCTTCCGAAAGGTGTCGCCTCTTTACGCAGTTCATGCCATCACAGCCAACTCGCGGTGGTGCCTTTCAGATTCGGAGTCTGTTGACCCAGCGATGATTTTCTGGGACGGGATCATATTCACCCAGGCCACGAAGGGAGTCCACACCATCCATAGTTGATCCGTCAAACATGAGTCCTCCAAATTCACTATCCTGTGGTGAAATTTGGAGTTCGTTATCATCAGTTGATAAAATCTTCCTCAGTTGGATGACAAACTCTAACTAAGACATACGTGAATCCATGAATCTTCAGCTAGTTCATCCTGAGTGTTACCCATTATGATTCCCATTAGTTCATAACATTCATAACCCATCAGGGATGGATGACAATAACATACCATAACCCATAGCAGTTCCAAGGTGTCTGAAAAAAGCTGGGCATCATGTGGTGGCGCCGTCCCGAGCTCAGAGGCCCCGAAGTGAAGCTAGCAGAGGATTGATGAATGGCTTGTTTTGATATAATGTTGATACAATAGGGATGTATATATACTATATATATACACATACATTTATACACTATATGACTATATATATATATATACATACACACTATATATATATACACTATATATATATACATACACATTCATGCAATACATATATTATATATACATCTATATATACATATTGTGAAAGCCAGGCCAGTTCACATGTGCTTGAGGTCATTCCCTCATGGAACCAGGGGGTTCTTCCAGAAACCAGTTGTTGCCGCAGCCTCTAGCCTGGAGGGAGGGATTAGCTTGAGCAATAGCGCTATCAGTGACGCTTAGCGGATACAGCTGTGGCCAGCTGTGGGTGCGTTGGACTGATTGCAGGTCGTGGCTTCGCATTGGGCAAAACAGGA
>Ga0126342_10005356_pt1 | contig 22339 bp, 19 predicted proteins | sample Cyp1metagenome_FD_92528 | JGI IMG/M metagenome (GOLD analysis project Ga0126342, IMG submission 92528) | Coral microbial communities from Lord Howe Island, Old Settlement Bay, Australia - Cyphastrea 1 metagenome | ecosystem: Host-associated > Invertebrates > Cnidaria > Coral ...
AATGTATTGTTATGTGATGTACAGTGCCACACCGCCCTTCATGAATGTATTGTTATGTGATGTACAGTGTCACACCGCCCTTCATGAATGTATTGTTATGTGATGTACAGTGTCACACCGCCCTTCATGTGAATGTATTGTTATGTGATGTACAGTGTCACACCGCCCTTCATGTGAATGTATCGTTATGTGATGTACAGTTTCACACGGCCGTTCATGAATGTATTGTTGTGTGATGTAAAGTCTCACACGGCCCTTCATGAATGTACTGCTATGTGATGTACAGTGTCACACCGCCCTTCGTGAATGTATTGTTATGTGATGTGATGTAAAGCTTCACACCACCCTTCATTGAGTAAAAACCATCCGTAACTCGGAAGTTTGCGTCCCAACTTCCTGTGATAACTATTCATGGCACAGCTGCTGTATCATGCTGTATGTGTTTATAAATAATTTAAATAAATATATATCATTTTATTTATTTATTTATTTATTATTGTTAAATGTTATATAATTAGTGTGCATTCATTTTTTTAGTGGGCCAAATCTGGAAAATGATGAACTTTGCAGGGCGTCAGCCATATTATCCTTGGCTTGCCAGCAGCCAAATCTGTAGCCAGGCAGATTTCTGAAAGCACAATGATGTGAATTTGGACTTGCATTGCATTTGAAGGGCAGCTGCATGATTGCCTCAAGTTTTTAATTGGACCCAGTGGTGGTGCACTTCGAGATCACACTCGTACTGGCTGTCGGCCAATGTTGCATTGAACCTGGGTCTACCCTCCTTGTTTCCGTGGAAGGGATGTGCAAAGAAAATGGGAGAGAAACCGTGATGAAGCAGTGGCAAACAAAAGAGACAATGGGAATGTAGAACAAGTGTGCAGGTGAAATAACATGACCCCAATATGAGCCAATCCATCACTTAGGCAAGACTGAGCACTTTCTTGGGCTTCTCGGGAGAACATTCAATAACTATGGACTGTGTATATACCACCAGCAACTTTGTCCTTGCAAAATCTTGCAAACTGAGACCCAAGACAGACCACCCCCAACTGTCGACGTGCATTGGAATCTTAGGTCAAGTTAGCATCTTATGTATTGTACATACCATACAACGGCTTGCCTGCTTGAGTCAACCATTTGGACCGACTTTGTCTCTGCAATTTGCCGTGCTTCAGGTCGACATTTGGGTGGTTTCAAATGTACAGTCCGATGCCGATTGCGAAGCAGATACTCTCAACCATATTTGCGATTAGTTTTGGGCTTTCACGGCATTTTCATCACTTTCAAAAAAATCAAAAAATCCAAGCGTTCGCCAGAAGGGCTGCACCTCGACAGAGGGCTGCCTGAGATTAGATTTGTGAAGCATTGACGTGCACAAAAGCGGCGTCGTCAAAGGTCACCACCTCAAGCGTGGGATGTGTAGGGCCGGGATGTGATCACATATACAAAAATGATCATAATTATATGCCATATGAAGCAATATAATTATGATCCATGATTATATGCCATATCCAATAATGTGAGATTAGATAGAGAGACTGATATGATCATGGATCGAGGTGGTGTCCAATGGTTTGTGACAGGCTCGACACTATGCTACACGCAGCTCTCCAGGATGGAACGGGGTAGGAGAGCTTCACAAGAGTAAGATCAGATAGCCCAGACTGAAGCTGGGAAAGGCCAACTTCCCCACATGCGTTTTGACGGTTGGTTTTACTCATTTTACTCACATGAGGATGTGTAGCGTCGCACCTGATTAAATTGTGTATACGATATACCAATCACCTTTGTGTGTCTCAGGTTCAGGATGACATTTAATGGAACTTTGCATTCTTGAGCATCGCTAGGCATCATATCTTTGGCCGCTGCAGCCTGCGTTGCAACGCAGCAGCTGCAGGCACAGGAAGCCAGGGTCACCATGGGCCACCAGGTAACAAATGACGCCACAAACAAATTTGGACATCTTGAAAAATCTTGACAGGCTGCTGAAGTTTTGGAGAAAGCGCGGCAACTCTCTGTCCCCTCTGGGCCACCCAAGAATAGTTGGCCCGGCACCTGGTGTCAAGCCAACAAATCTCAGGCCCCAGATTTGGAGACAATATCTGCGGTCTCTAGGTCTTGGTACCGATGGGAATCGTTTTTACCAAAAAAAAATAGCCAACTGGCTGCTAACATTTCGCGTGCAGAATGCATACTGACGACATTTGACAAGTAAAATATGCTCCAAACTCGGAGGAAGGGAGAGAATCCAAAGAGTTCATGCTGAGATGATGTTCCAGAACATCAAAAATATGGTGGTTAAGTGACAGTTGAGTTTAGCATGTGTTTGTTTAATATATACGTCATCAGTTCTGAGCCTGGTCGCTCTTCATGCACAGCCCGCGTCGCTTGTGGCATGAGTCGTTTGGCAGTTGAGCATCCAACTCATTTTTGAGGTATCAAGCTCATGGCGGTGGCACTACCCCAATCCAGGGACAGGGACCAACAGGCCACCAGAGAAACTCCAAGAGACATGTTAGGGAACAGGTACACTCACTCACCGACATTTGAGCGACATTGAGCGACATTGTAATTCATGCCCCGTTGTCATAAATTCAACCCGAAGTAGCAAACTTGTTCAAATGGGTTGAGCTCTCCATCATTGTGAAATGCCATGAGTGCGCCCTTCAGGTGCGACGCCTCCAAGAGAACGGGCGCTTAGGCAGCTGCAAGCTGTGCTCAGATGTAGTGATTCTATGATCAAGACAGTTTGGACCTCGTGCTTTGGTATTGGCATGTGCATGCCTCAGGATTTGCTTAGCATCACCACAGCCGCTGCATGCCGCTGCCATGTTCTGAAATGTTCTGCGTGTGTACGTGGCCATTTCAGGCTATTGCTGGCTTAATCACCTTTTTCTGGCCTAATCAACACTCGAGCTTCCGGCCAAAAGCCAACGAAGCACTAGAGGCGAGAGAGCCTGCCTGCGGCCTTCACAGGTGACTTTTGCTCGCCACTTGTATTTCTCAAATATTCAACACCTAAATCCTAAGCACATCTAAGTCATCTAAACACATCTAAACACCTATTTCATCCTATTGCTACGTACTTTACATTACAAGCTGCTGTTTTTTGAAGCAGGCTGCTCCCCTGTACAGTAGGACCCAGGTGAGAGCCATGGCCGTGAATCAGATGCCAACACCAAGCGCTTTAAAATGGTCGCTCTACGTTGAACGGTACATAACGGTACCCAATTTTTCTCTCCAGGCTTTACAGGAGCAATGCCCCGTGGTAGAATAAGGTAGAATAAATAAAACATAATGAAACGTGATAAAAACTTGACAAAAAGTGATACATGGTTGAAAGTTCTGGGTTGGATTTACAACATCTCCTGGCGGACCATAGCTGACCATCTCGTTTTCTCGGGTTTTCCTGTTGGATCCTGGCATCAGGTGCTCTAAGCTTTCAACCGCCTAGCCGAGGCCGGATGCCGTGCAGGAGTCCTGGCTGCTGTGTCCAAAGAGGCCCAGTGGGAGAAACTGAGACTTTTTGTCTCTTCCTGTTTTCAGAAACGAGGGAGAAACATGTCAAAGCCCATCTAGACATCAGACTGTCCCAGAGTAAACTAAGAGCAAGGCAAATGGATATTGTGGGTGGTTTCCTGCACAAAGATGGTCCATTTGCACTCCTGCGCGTGGTATGACTCAGTGGGCAAGACCTGAGAATGAGCTGTTCTCAAGTTCCCCTTGTGTGCTTTGTTCATTACTGACTACTTCTTCCTGCGGAACAATCGCATTATCGACTGTACCATTTGAGCATTTTTTCCAATAATTAAGATCCCGATAGATGGAGGATAGCATCCAGACAGAAACCAAACCAAAGCCAAAGCATTTGCAGCTGGTGGAAGGACACACACTTGGCCTTCGTCGGCACCTGGGCTGCAGCTCGAAATGCTTCTACCATTTTCATTCATTTTCCACTCCTGACATCTCCTGACTATAAACCCGTCATGACATGTCAGTGAAATGCACCATCAGTCAGGCAGGATCTGCCAATGTGCTGGTGCTTCTGTGTTATCTTCCGTTGATTGTGGAACATTGTGGAACTTTCGCTGATGCCTTTACTGAGGACTGTGAAAATGAGTTCGCAGTGTTTGGTCAAGCGACACAGTGGACAGGAGACTGCTCAGGCGAGATTACGGGTCTAGAAAGGTTTGGAACTGTTTAGATTCAGATTTTAGATGAGCTTTGAATAGGTTTTTACATAATGTAGTTTAGTTAGATTTGTGTTAGCATCAGTTATATATATATATAGCATTTTCACATATTTCGCAAAGTCTTCTCTTACAGATAAAGCCAGGCCATGCAGACGTTGAAGCCCGATTGGATGTTGTTTAGTTACATTGTTGATGTTATTTATTAGTTTATGTTGTTTATTGCGTGCTCAACATTAGAACAATTTAGAAGCCATATAAGATTACAAGAGCCTGAGGTAGCCTGGGCTTCACTGACATTCCGGCCCGGCCCGAAACAAGTTTTCACCGCAGCAATACTGCAAAGTGTGTGTGTATTACATGCAGCTTTGATAAGCGGCTTCTCTGCCAAATGCCCTGCAGGCGTTGACGACTGCAAGCAAGAAATTCCAGAAGAGCCGGCCATGTGCGACAAGGGAGTCGGGAAGTCCATGGAATCTTCGGCTGAAATCATACTTCGAGGATCTTCGAGGCTTTTGCCAGCTATTGCCAACTACTGTAAGTGGGCCAATTTTCTTGTGCAATGGTCCGTCGGATTTGGGCAAGGGGCCCTGTTGATCACCCGAGGAAGAGCTTATGGAAGAAAATGCCAAGTTCAAGCAGCTTTCAGATACGCAACAGCAACTGATTGTGGCTGCCTCAGGAAATCACATCGCATCACATCGCACTGCATGTTTTGTTAATTCTGTTGCTGACATTTCTTATCACAGCTGTTGAACACATATATGGATATGAGTCTAATCCCTTCCCCCTAATACTAAAGCCCCACCCCCCAAATAATGAACATCGAACACCTCAGGTAGTTTTTATTGTTGCTAGTAGGAGGTATTTATTATTAGGGTGCGAAGCTTCCCCGTAATACTATTGTCCCGGCAAGCGACCCCAAACAGTGTGAGGGGGAGCAAAAGGACAATGTAGTATAATGTTGATGATGATGTTAATTAATGTGGATGATGATGGTAATGAATGTTGATGATGATGTTGATGATGATGGTGATGTTGATGATGGTGATGATGGTGATGATTATGATGATGATGATGATGAGGAGGAGGAGGAGGATGAGGATGAGAGGAAGATGATGTTGATGTGGAGGAGGAAGAAGAGGAGGATGTTAAGGAGGAAGACCGATCCCAAGACCGGGAAGCACACTTTGCGCGAGCCTGCGCAAGCGAAATGCAGATGGACATTGCACAAGAGCTATTTTGTATGGAAAGTTGGAGGGAAAATGTCCGCGAACACCTCCGGGGACATTGTTGTGTGCGAGCTTGCGCAGTCGAAATGCACATAGACATGTGACAAGAGGCATTTTGCGCAGTAATTTACAAGGAAAATGCTGGACCCATATCCCGCGACACCCGTTTTGTGCGAGCCTGCGCAATCGAAATGCACATGGACATGTCACAAGAGGCATTTGTGCGGAAATTTACAGGGAAAATGCCGGACGCTGCCGATACCACCTCGATTGAACACCGGGCCTTACCGTAAGAACCCCTCAGTGTGGCCACGCTGTTTGGGGAAATTTGAAACCCTAAATTAAAATTATTTTTGTATTTCAAAAATCGATTTGTTTGTTTTAATCTAATTCAAATATTCCCAAAAATTGGATTTCGAAGCTTCCCCTCCTACTAAATTTAAAGCCCTAATATAACAAACTATTTTTCCTATTTCAAAATTGATTGGATTTCCGTGTAAAATTTAATTGCAATATTGCCCAAAATTAGATTTCCAAGCTTCCCCCTAATATTTAATTGAAAACCTTAATATAACTTTTTTTTCGACCTTAAAGGACGGACCCTACTAAAAAACACCCCGGGGCTGACTAGTTTTTATATTAGAGGGTGAAACCCTGAAATGGTAGCTTCATGTTTAAATTGTTTTCTAACGTGGATCGGGTCAATTAAAAATCCAATTGGCCAACCTCAAATTTTCCAAATTGGAGACGGGCCCTAGTTTTTATTATTTGGGGGGTTTAGTTCAGGATGGCGAAGACCAGCCCTAGATCAGTAGGGTTTTAGATCAGTAGCGTTTTTAGCATTCCCCAAAAGTCGGAAAGAAGATGTTTCCTGCATTTTTTTGAAACATGTGAGAAAATTTGGGATAGGCAAACTTTCTTGAAGGAACCGCTTGCCACTTGACCACGTGCCTCTTGCAAACCCCCTTGTTCAACATTTTCTCTGTGCCACTTGCGACATCACCACTGGCATTTGGGAGACTATCACTTTGTACTTGGTTTGAATGTTGATGTTTTGCTGGTCAGTGACACTTGTGGGCAGTGTAAGTAAAACCACACCCAAAATTGATACAGAAACATATCAAAAGTTTTCACACTTGCTGAGGCGCACAAAAAGGGGAACTAGACCGGTAGGGTTTTTCAGAAAGGGCCCTCCCAGAGCCTGGTTGGACCCATATGTTTCTCAAAAATACCCGGATGTGTCTCAAAAATACCCGGTGTTTTCTCAAAATGTTCCATTTTTTCCTCGGAAGGTCCACGTGGCAAAAGAAAGGGCGAATACTAAAGTTAAAGGAAGGATGCCACAAAGAAAAACTCAAAAATACCAGGTTTTTTTTCAAAATAGCCGGATTTTCTCAAAATGCTTCATTTTTTTTGGAATGTTCAATTTTTCTCAAAATGTTCATTGTGTCCTGAAAGGGTTCCCAAAATAAAAACTCTCACATTCTCAAAATTTCTGGGCTAACGCAGATTTTTTCCAAACAAATCTCAAACATGTTTAAAAAATCTTCGGCCAGCCCAAGAAATGTCCCCAAAAAACAAAAAGCAATTATATTTTCAGAATTTTTGGCCTCCAGAGAACTTGTTTATTTTACATAACATCATATGTATATATATATATATATTATGTTGATGTTGATGTTGTTGATGTTGTTGTTGTTGTTGTTGTTGTTGTTGTTGTTGTTGTTGCGCGTGCTGTTGTTGGTGTTGTTGTTGTTGTTGTTGTTTTTGCTGTCGTTGTCGTTGTAGTTGTTAGTTGTTAGTTGTTAGTTGTTAGTTGCTGTAGTTGCTGTAGTTGCTGTAGTTGTTGTAGTTGTTGTAGTTGTTAGTTGTTAGTTGTTAGTTGTGTGTCTTTTCGTGGCGCGACCTTGCACTGACTGGATTGTATTACTTGTCAATCCTGATCTTTGCCTCACAGGGCTCAAAAGCAATTTGCAGCAACTTACTCTTGGCACTTGATCACTTGATAACTTCAAACTCTTTTACCTGCCCAAACTTTCTCGAAGGTCTCAGAAAACTTCAGTTTTTTTTCAGAAAACATGTTGTTTCTGACTTTTGGGGAACCAGGGCAATACTAAAGCTCTTATACGGATTTTCCCAGCAAAAATCAAAACAAACTGATCTAGACCCTACTGATATAGGGTTGATCTTTGCTTTTGCTTCCCTGATGAGTAACAGGGGGAAGGGATTATCCTTGTGCTCGTTCTGGCTGCAAGAGTGATAGCATTGAAGCAGTTGTCCTCATGTTTTCATCCTCATGACAGTTGTCAGCTGCAGCACCAGCGGGGGAAGCAGAAATAATGCTAATTATTTTTCAATGAAGCAATGAAAAACATGTTTTCTGATGATTCAGCACGGGTAGGTACATATGACATTTTCTATGGGTACTGTACGGTACGATGGGTACGGAGTCTTGGTCCTGGTACGCTGGTACGGTCTCTGAGTATACGAGGGGTACGGAACGGTCGGTATGGTACGGTGGGTACGGAGTCTTGGTACGTTGGTATTGGTCTCTTGGTACGGTGGGTATACGGTACAGTCGGTATGGTACGGTGGGTACGGAGTCTTGGTAGCTGGTATTGGTCTCTTGGTACGGTGGGTACGGTACAGTCGGTATGGTACGGTGGGTACGGAGTCTTGGTACGCTGGTATTGGTCTCTTGGTACGGTGGGTATACGGTACAGTCGGTATGGTACGGTGGGTACGGAGTCTTGGTAGCTGGTATTGGTCTCTTGGTACGGTGGGTACGGTACTGTCGGTATGGTACGGTGGGTACGGAGTCTTGGTACGCTGGTATTGGTCTCTTGGTACGGTGGGTACGGTACGGTCGGTATGGTACGGTGGGTACGGTGGTATGGTACGGTCGGTGGTATGGTGCGGTAGTATGTTAGGTGGGTACGATGGGTACGGTACGGTGGGCACGGTGGGTACAATGGGTACAGTGCGGTGGGTACGACGGGTCCATTCATTGGCAAAGTGTGTGTGTGTGGGGGTTTGACTTGATGATGCTAAAGTTGCAGCAACATGTGTTTGATTTCTTAAACAATAGAAGTGACAAAATACGGCAAAAAGGTAGTTGTACATAATATTACTTCAACTATCTTAATCTAGCTGATCTCCCGAGATGGAGAGAGAAATCCTGATCTATTTTGTGTAAATGGTTGTAATATATCGATATGTAATAACATGTAATACAATGAATTCTATATGTATATATATATATATACACAGTACATGTGTCAATGTAGATGTGTGTAGAATGTCAGAATGTCCTGTTTGCCTGTTTGGCCGATTTTGGCCGTCCATTCCTCCAGGCAACTCTGCAGGCTCAACTGCGAGCGCAAGAGGTCGACACGGAGAGTCTAAGGCAACTAGCAGCTTGGCAGGCCACCGGACAAGGATGACAAAGGGTTTCAACTTGAAGCAACCTCGAGCAACCTGAAGCAACCTGACGCAACCTGACGCAACCTGAAGCAACCTGAAGCAACCTGAAGCACTTGCACTGCGCACATTGCACACTTCTGCATTTAAACGTTGGGAAAAGATGCCAAAGATTATATATATAAAGATAGTTCCAGGGAGTGCATGTAGTGTCTTCATGCAGCCACAGCACTTGGCAGGAAAAGGCAATGATCTCAATGAGAGACCAGGTTCAAACTCAATCATCTTCTGAGGATGAGAAGAGGCTACGTGCTGCTCGTAGGTCGTTCATTGATCTGGAGTTAAGATGCATGAAGGATGGCAAATTATTGTAGTTTCAGCATGTATTGAGGCTCTTAAGGTGTTGGGAAGCCTCGTAACATCTCGTAACAGAACAGCCAAGAAAGTACCCTCTATTGAGTGCCACCCAATGCCCGTAACAGTCAGTTACCGAATTTGTGGATGCAGCATGATGCCGCACTGTTTGATAAGATTTAGATGGATTTAGTGTGTATGATTCGGTCGGGTTCTTTAGGTGGTTCAGTGTGCAGTGCTTGCTGTGTTGACCTCGATGCATCTGATTTTGATCTTTGATGACTTCTTTGCCCGATGTTTTGAATGTTTTCCTTCTCTCTTAGGCTTCATGATCTTCATGTTTGGCACTCCAATCATATGCAGGTATTTGCCATGAGCATTGCAGCACATTTCTGCATGCGTTCATCCAGAAGCGCCTCCTTTTGGAAGGCAGACGCACCAAGTCTGCTCAGTCCTTTCGCACAGGTGGCGGAATGCATCTAATGGCGATGTAGAAGAAGACGGACGCGACCGCAAGGAGACTGCAACTTGCCAAGCTATCCACGGCGCTATATGTGTTCAATACACGGTGCACTTTCTTGGCTGAAGATATCTGCTATTTATTGCTATTTTGCCGAAACGGTTTACTTGGACATTTGAGCCAAGTTGATGGGGTATGTTTTTCGCGGGTCCGACCATTTTTGCCAGCATAATTTGATTTGGCTGCATGCAGCAAAAATCAGCTAGTACTGGTACATTTGGTTCCAGGATGTTTGGATATTTTTTGTATTTTTTTCAGGAAACGTGTAGCCGCGCCGCGGATGGCTTATCAGGGTCCACCACCTTTGTGATATTTTGTCATAACTTTAACTTTCCACATTTTTCCACCATTTTCCAACAGGATTTGTATGGTCATGATTTGTCAGGAAATGTGTGCGGCCTTCTGAACAAACCTCAGGTACACCAGGTACACACAGTGCATGCTGCAAAAAATGGGACTCCGAAGTCTCTTGACAAGCTGAAATCCAAGCTGGCAAAGATGAGCACGGAGACCACACTCTACAGAGAGCAGGTGCCAGAAAAATCCAGACATGCTTTGCTAATTTTGCTAGACAACTAGTTAGTCACTAGTTAGTTTCACGTACTGTCCCTATTTGGCACTTTGACAATATAATTACTTTTATCATTTTATCTTATTCTTTCTCCTGCCCCTACACAGCTTCATGATTATATAATAATTATTATATACTGCAATTATCATGATTGGGCCGGAAACTGCTGTTCAGAAATTTGGAGGGCATGATTTGAGAGGCAGATGCTCATGCAATGACAGCACTTGCCACAGCGGTGCGAGCGGGGTGGAAGGCAGGAAGCAATTGCACAGTGTCAGATTGTGTCAGATTCACAAGCAGATCAAACACTTTCTCAAGCAGTTTCGTAGGCAGTTTCTCAAATAGCTGCTCAAGGGTGTCCAAATGTACCAGGCTGCATGCGTTCTCCCGCACGACAGCACCTTGCCATCGCAGACCTCTGTGAGTCCAGCGGACAGAACAGAATTTAGCTTTGTCAGCAGCTCAGTGGAAATGCAGGTGGAAGATGGTGGAAGTGAGAAATTAAAGATGATTTAAAATACTTAAAGACATCTAAAGATCTCTATCTTTCTTTTGCAACTTACTACCGTGGAAGGTTGAATGGCTCTTTACGAGATCACTGGTACGACATCGACAAGCTAAAGATCCGTCACTTTGGTGCCCAGTCCCGCGGGTCAAAGTCTTGCATGTAGAAAAGATTGAAAACAGGACAGCGGCAGAAGACAATCACTTGGCATTCACAGCTTCACGATGCTTCACGTAGGTTCATCCGTAGGTTCATCTGTTCTGCAAACGTTGTTGTTGCATGTTATTGCATAATATTGCATATTTTGAAGCTATGGCAGAATTGCTTATGTCCGAATTCTCGCAAGGACCTTTTTGAAACGGTATGTTCAGCGGCGTGAGGAATTGTTTGAGGAGAGGGCAGGCCACAGTTGCGATCCTTTGCGAGACATCAAGACTTGGATTGGAAAGTCAATGACAGTTCGGCGTTCAATCGAGGAAGTCTGCCGCTGTTCAGATTCTGGAGTGAACCTGAATGAGGTGCTTCTCTTCCACGGTTCCACACACGGAAAGATCAATGGAATCTTGAATTCTGGCTTTGATCCCCGCTATGCGGGCCTAGGCACTGGTGCTATGTTTGGTCAAGGAAGCTATTTCGCACACAACGCATCAAAGTGCTTTCGCTATGCGGGTGATGATGGATTTCGAACTTCGTCTGAGACTGGTGGTTTGCGTCAGTGTGTTCTCTTGGTGAGGGCTTTTCTTGGCAACCCACATTACCAGGAGCACATGTGCCCAGACAGACGCATGCCTCCAGCGAACACCCATTCCGTAGTTGCTTTGACCAAAGCAGAAGGGGGATGTGTGGATCATCGGGAGTATGTTTTGTACGAGAAGGCTGCCATTCTGCCACTTTACATCATTGAGTTTGAGCATTTACCTGACTGTGAATGCCTTGTGTGCTGCGCGTGATTGGCATGCACTTGCCAACTCGTAGATTGAAAAGGCCAGGTTTGCGGGCTAGTGAATTTACCAGTGATGTCAGCAACAATCTAATATCATCTATAAATATTTATATATATCTATATATCTAATATCATTTAAATCAGATACAATTAAATTCTGTATGCAACTGTATGTATAAAAATATTATTATATATATACTACGGATGTGTTTTGCTGATATTTGATGATATTTGCCTAATAAAGGTTCATGACATTTTTCTGTCACTTTTCGGCTGCTTGTTGTGCCTTTGCAACACTGGATTGGAACACTTGTTGCTAGACTCTGCTAGACTCGGAGAGGCTGAAAGCACTTCCTGGCCCTTGGCGCCTGCAAGGTGAACGGCAATTTTGTGCATAGACTAGCTGCGCGCTCTGAGCAAAGCCAGTCTTCGAATTCAGTGCACCACTTGCAAAGCATAGTGGGCCAATGCGACGCATTTATACCGTAGGCCAGGGGCAAACAATGGCAAACATCCCGGCCTGATCCCACCAGCCCACAGCCTGTCACTTTTGTATACTTTTGTCACTTTGTGACCAGGATGTACCAGGACTACATTGGATATTGGTGATATTGCAAGTCCTTGTTGTGGGCAGAGAATATGCTCATGCATTCATTTTACTCCCCCTTTGTGGCGAAGTCAAGCTCCATAGCTACAAGATCTCAACGTGCAACCTGGCACAACAAGTTTCCCACTGTCGTGTATTTTCATATATGTCATGTATTTTCGACATTCAACCAGACCAGCCTGGAGAGCATAAGTCATACTATGAAAAACATAGCCGCATAGCCATTAGGCTTGCACAGCATTCCAGGGCGTGCTATCATAGGTTATGGCCTTCAATCTCAGATGCTGAACCTGGCCAGGGCAAACACCTCAATCCTTTGATAGATTTTGATCGTGGAATGACAAACCCTCACAGGTGTGCCATGGTGTGCCATGGTGTGCCTCATTATCCACCACAGGGGCGTGGCAGTTGCGGTAACCCCAACTTGGTGAAGAGATTCCACAACTGCAATGGTCCACATCTCTTCATGCCATTTCCTATGCATGATACGGTACGCATGAGTTGCATGATATGCCCAACCAAAACTTGCAATTGAACATTATTGGAACTTTGTTCTTCTAGACGCAGTTGTTGGTAGAGGGGAAGCTGGGAAGCTGCAGAGCAGCAGAGCAGAAGGGCTGGTGGATCGAGCTTTTGGGCAAGTCAGAAGAGCGTTCCACTGCAATGTTATTTTTCTGGCTTTGGGCACCTTGGCAGCAACATGAGAAGGACATAGAAGGACATTCGGATTCACAAATGCAGCCATGGCATATCATGGCATTCTGTTGCCCGGACATTTGGGGGTGTTTTAACAGCTGAGGCATGTGGCTTGCGTGATGTGTGAGGCTCCTGATCGGCAAACTTGCTGGAGATATACAGCACTTTGGAGCTCGCCTCAGAGAGCCTTGCCTCCAATTCGGCCAGAGCTTAGCCCGCTTAGCCGACCTCCACTTGTTCTCCTCCCACGGCCAAGAGACCGCTGGGATGAGTCAAGTAATGCAGCGTTTTGCTATAAGTTGAGTGTTGAGGCTGACATGTAAGAAAATGTAAGAAATATTGTTCTCAGACTGTCCACAATTTGTGCCACATGACCAAAACTAGACAAGTTTCACACAGGCAATATAGGCAATGGATGGCAATGGTAGACCTGCGGTGCAACTGATTCCTTTTAGCAGAATGCGGCTGACTTAGCAAACCGCTTAGTTTGAACCGTATGGACTTGTCACTATACAGTAGTTGTCCAGCCAGCTTGTTTCGAGACGATCAGATCTCCAGGTATTTGGAGCGTCTCTTAGCTTGATGGCAGTCCCTTCGGTCAACACTGTAACGCAGAACATGATCCATCAAAACTCAATAAAATACATGACGTTTATTCAGGACATCACACTCATTGGGTAGAACATGGTCGTAGAACAAGTGTCATCTCACCAGTTGAATTCAAAACTAAATCAATGCCGGCCGGAAGGCTTGAACAATTTCGGACCCACAGCAACCGGTTGCTGTATGCCATCACTTTCAAACACACCGGTATCATTTTCTTGGCCTTTAGATTACTTTAGATATTGATATGAGGGATTTTGTATTTTGTGGAGTGTCTCGCGTGAGGACGATATTATTGCTGTGGACATATTCTATCTAATATTAGTCTATAATAGTCATAGCTATAGTATAGTGGGCTAGCGCGCGGGTGCCGCCGACCCCCTTTATTGGGGGCGGCGAGAAGCATAGTACTTGTATCGTAGTGGGCGAATTGTGGCGTTAAGAGGGTATATACCGGGAACGGCATGCGCACAGTTGCCCGGTCTGCTCAACTGTTGTTTGGTCATCGCAGTCACGTGGGCGAATTGCGGTCACGCATGACACGCCGTCGGGAAAGAGGTTCCGGACAAAAGGGCGCACACAAAAAAAAGAAGAGAAATAGAAAGGCGCTGCACTTTGGAGAGCATAGGCTGCAACGTTGGATTGCGGGCCGCAGCTGCCAATTCATCCTTGGAAGGTTCGCGAATGGCAAGCTGGAATGCCAAGGAAAAGCAATTGACTTGGCCTTGGTGCCTCTTGCCAGCACAGTCTGTCGCCCAAGGCTGTGGGCAAAACGTCAAACCAACGGTGGAAGTTGCCAAGAAAGTTGTTAGGCTTTGGAAGGCGAGCAATCAAAAGGTCGAAGCTGCCGCGGAGGGTTTGATGGTTTGAAGGCTGGCAAACGGCAAGCTTGAACGCGTTTAAAAACAGATGGCCCTTAAAAAGAGATGGCTGTGTGAGTAATAGGTCCAGGTTGCCGCGGACGGTTTTAGGGGCTTGAAGCATGGCAAACGGCAAGCTTGAACGCCGTTAAAAAGAGATGGCTTTGGCCGGAGCGTGTCCTTGGACGCCCTTACAAACAGATGGCTGTGGCATTGAGCAACCGGTCGAAGATGTCGAAGCTGCCGCGGAGTGTTTGGGAAGCCTAGCAAACGGAATGCTTGAACCCTTAACAACAGACGGCTGTGGCCTGAGTGCCTGGTCGAAGCTGCCGCGGTGGGTTTTAGGGGCGTCCTTGAAGGCCCGTAAAAAGAGATGGCTGTGGCTTGAGTATCTGCGCGAAGCTGCCACGGAGCGTTTTTTAGGGGTTTGAAGCGTGGCAAGCGGCATGCTTGAACGCCCCGTAACAACAGAGAGCTGTGGCCTGAGTGCCTGGTCGAAGCTGCCGCGGGCGGAAGCTGCCGCGGAGCGTTTTACGGGTTTGAGGCCTGGCAAACGGCAGGCTTGAACGCCCCGTAACAACAGAGGGCCGTGGCCTGCCGCGGAGAGTCTTAGGGGCGGAAGCTGCCGCGAAGCGTTTTACGGATTTGAGGCCTGGCAAACGGCAGGCTTGAACGCCCCGCAACAACAGAGGGCCGTGGCCTGAGTGCCTGGTCAAAGCTGCGGCGGAGCGCTTTACAAGTTTGAGGCCTTGCAAACGGCAAGCTTGAACGCCCCGTAAGTGCCTGGTCGAAGCTGGCTCGGAGACTTTTAGGGGCGGAAGGGCCGTGGCGTGAGTGCCTGGTCGAAGTTAACGGCAGGCTTGAATGCCCCGTAACAACAGAGGGGCGTGGCCTGACTGCCTGGTCAAAGCTGCCGCGAAGAGTCTTAGGGGCGGAAGATGCCGCGGAGCGTTTTACGATGTTTTACGGGTTTGAGGCTTGGCAGATGGCAGGCTTGAACTCCCCGTAACAACATGTAACAACAGAGGGCCGTGGCCTGAGTGCCTGGTCGAAGCTGCGGCGGAGCGTTTTACAAGTTTGAGGCCTGGCAAACGGCAGGCTTGAACGCCTTGTAAGTGCCTGCAGCTGCCGCGGAGAGTCTTAGGGGCGGAAGCTGCCGCGGAGCGATTTACGGGTTTGAGGTGTGGCAAACGGCACGCTTGAATGCCCCGTAAGAACAGAGGGCCGTGGCCTGAGTGCCTGGTCGAAGCTGCCGCGGAAAGTTTTAGGGGCGGAAGCTGCTGCAGAACGTTTTACGGGTTTGAGGCTTGGCAGACGGCCTGACTGAGTGCCTTGTCGAAGCTGCGGCGGAGCGTTTTACGGGTTTGACGCCTGGCAAACGGCAGGCTTGAACGCCCCGTAAGTGCCTGGTCGAAGCTGCCGCCGCGGAGAGTCTTAGGGGCGGAAGCTGCTGCGGAGCGTTTTACGGATTTGAGGCCTGGCAAACGGCAGGCTTGAATGCCCCGTAAGAACAGAGGGCCGTGGCCTGAGTGCCTGGTCGAAGCTGCCGCGGAGAGTTATAATAGGGGTGGAAGCTGTCGCGGAGCGTTTTACGGGTTTGAGGCCTGGCAGACGGATGCAGACGGCAGGCTTGAACGCCCCGTAACAACAGAGGGCCGTGGCTTGAGTGCCTGGTCAAAGCTGCGACGGAGCGTTTTACAAGTTTGAGGCCTCAAACGGCAGGCTTGAACGCCCCGTAAGTGCCTGGTCGAAGCTGCCGCGGAGAGTCTTAGGGGCGGAAGCTGCCGCGGAGCGTTTTACCGGTTTGAGGTGTGGCAAACGGCAGGCTTGAATGCCCCGTAAGAACAGAGGGCCGTGGCCTGAGTGCCTGGTCGAAGCTGCCGCGGAGAGTTATAATAGGGGCGGAAGCTGCCGCAGAACGTTTTACGCGTAACAACAGAGGGCCGTGGCCCGAGTGCCTGGTCGAAGCTGCCGCGGCGAGTTTTAGGGGCGGAAGCTGCCCCGGAGCGTGTTAAAGGTTTGAAGCCTGGCAAACGGCAGGCTTGAACGCCCTTAACAACAGAGGGCTGTGGCCTGAGCGCCTGGTCGAAGCTGCCGCGAAGCATTTGACAGTTTGAAGGCTGGCAAACGGCAGGCTTGAACGCCCTAACAGCAGATGGCTATGGAGTGCCTGGTGCAAGCTGCCGCGGAGCGTTGTAGATGTTGTATAGGGGTTTGAAGGCAAGCCGACAAAAACAAATTCCACACCTGCGGTGGTCCCAGGCGCCGCCCCTGCCTTGGTGAAGGCAGGGGTCGGCGGATATCATTGTATATCTATCCATGGACTTACTTCTTTGCCACGTTTTTGGAGGCATTGGTCACTTGCGTTAATTATTTTGCGTAATTGTGCATTTTTTTGTTGTGCTCCCGAGCTTATCATATTTACCTTTCCACCAGCAACGCCGCCTTTGGTTCATTCAGATGGTAACAAACATTGGACCTGTCAGGCGGGGCATACCACCTTTAAATGACCGCAATGCCTTTGCAATGGTTTGATGAACAAACTCTCAGAACATCTCACATCCCATTGCTTGCTCGCTTGCTTAATTTTTGAAGGGAATGCGCGCAGAATGCCCGTGAACTTTTCGCGTGTATTGCTTTCAGCGGCAGCATCACAATCCCCCATAAACAGTCCGGAGCAGCTGAGCATCGGACAAATGCCCATTTCTTCATTCTCAATTTCTATTTCATGTTGCTGGATGTTGCCGCATGTTCCTGCAAACTATCTTCTGGGATTCTGAGGCGCCCAAGAAACTGGGTGGCTTACAGTCTATCGCGTCCCATCGCTAGTGGTGGGGAAAAAAGTTCCTCTGAAGTGAGGTATGACAGCCTGTCAGTGCCAACCGCCACGCCTCCTGCCGACATCTATCATCTATCCTAAAGCGTTCAAACACGTTAATCGATATTTGCAATGGATGTGAAGGTTCAAAAACAACTATGTGCCCTTGTACAACTTGTACTTTCAGATTGTAATGTGAAGGGAAAACTGATTTGGTCCAGATGTAAGATGATGTAAGACAGCGCTTTCTTTCAGGAAGATATGTTCCACCGTTCATGAGGGGACTTCCCCTTGTGTGACAGGATGACACAGCCAGTGATCAAGGTTTGCGTGGAGTCGAGAGCTGAGAGGTGAAGTCAAAGTCCACGCGTTCAGTGCGTTCAGACATGTTCAACATGTCCAAAGGCCACCGGTCGCCAGCACTGCCACACCAACACCGGGTTCTGAACGCTGGGACCTCTTAGTAAGTTTCGGTGGATCATGGTGGATGTCATGGTGGATGACGGTGGCAGAGATTTACCAATCACTGCGGGCCATCAACAATTATCATATTACCTGTACCTCACACTGGTCCATGACAGCAGTGATTTTCCACTATGGGCCAACTATGTGTCAGCATGCGTCAGGAAAACTGTCATCGTTTTTCAGACATGTTCAAGATTCAATCTGTCCATTCAATGCAGTCAGCAAAGTAGTCCTTCTTCAGGCTCCCTTGACCGCAGCACGCCAGAGGACCAGTTTGTCAGCAAATGCCAGCAACATGTTTCCCGTACGATTGTCTTTGTTGTTTGTTGTTGCTGCAGCGCTTGTATAGACATAGACATTCATAGACGCTTTTCTTGGGTTGCTTGGGGTGCTGTTTGCTCTGAAAGTCAAAGTTCAAATTCATTTGGCATCATTTGGCGTTGCCGACAATGATGTTTCAGCTGAGACCTGCTCATATTCATCAACGCCTTCTATTTTGCACATGTCCATATTGACAAACGGTGTGAATCATTTGTTGCCAGTGTCGTCACGGTCATCACTAGCACTACCATTCCAGACCCAGCCAGCCATCTCTGATTCTACATCCTCGTCCAGTGAGCCGCTATACAATCTATAATATATTGATTTGGAAAATACGTTGGTAAAGACAAAGTCAAAGTACAGTACATAAAGATTGGGAAATGGCAGAGCCACAAGTTCCATCCGAAGATTCCGCGGATTAAAGTGATGTATATTGGGCTGGACAGTGCAGTACGCGAGCGCGCTCGTTGCCATGAATTCAGTACTAAATGGCAAACGTTGCAATATATAGCACAGGTAAGGGCATGTAGTTTGTGGATGTTTTCAGGCATGTTGGTACTCGTAGCAAGAGTATGAATTGTAGCTATTCCAATGTGAAGCCTTTGGCTGACTTGCCGTCGAGAATTTCATTCTGCATAGGGTTGCCAGCACTGGTGGGAACAACAGCAAGCTTCTATATATATATAATCATATATATATAATTATATAATTATATATATACCATATATTATAATTATAATATATATATATGTACTGCAGATGTTCAGGTTATTTCAGGTACATTCCAATTCTTCAGATTTGTTTTGTTCTTTGCTGCTTTGCACAGCCATGCCTTCAGCGATGTGGGTTGGCGGTGTGCTCGCAGCTGCTGCAAGCTTTGCTCTTCCGAGCCTTCCTTCAACTGTCACAAGTCACGAGCCCTCTTTTTGTTCTATGCGCAGAGTAATTATGATCTATACCTAAGTGACCCTAAGTCTGTGCATCTTTTGGCAGCCTTATTTTAGAGATGCTCTTGAGCTTGGCAATGCTCACCAAAAATCCAACTGTGGAATGGCACAGCAAAACGTTGTGCGGCGTGTGTATCTTGTGTATGTGGCTATGTCCTTCAAGTCCTTCACTTGTTTGTATATTTTTCTCCAAGGAGCTATTGGCACTTTGCCCTGGGGCGCAACAGCAATCTGAGGCTCTACTCAAGGAGCGGTAAAGAAAAATATAGCATCAACCATGGAATAAAGAATGCACAAGCAAAACTAACACAGGCTTGTGTAACAGAGTACAGCTGTGGGTGTCTAGAAATTGCTAGATTTTGCCGGAGGACTTTGGAACACGTCAGACAAAAGCTTCCAGAGGATGCAGAAGAGGCTTTTGCAAGCTGTGAGTTGGGCAGCGCATCATCCAATCATTCCAGATAAATCCAAATACATCGTGCACGGGGTCATGCCACCAAACACATGGATCATGTGGGTTAATTACATACGTTTCGGATTGAGGTGTTGAAGCTATCTCCAGGGTGACCACAGGCAAAAAATACCCACAAAATACATTAATATGCAACAATGAAAAGCGTGAAGTGTTCCAGTCGCTCTTTAGGCCTTAGCTGCTGGTGAGGCGCGGGCCGAGGAGGCTGGTTAGTGCTCCTTTCTCAGATTTATGTGTATACAGAAGAGTATGAAAATGAAAAATGATAAACATGTCTATAATTGCATTTAAGCGCATAGAATGTAAAAAAAAATGTTGGCGTATATATATATAGGTATATATGTCTGTAGATATATATACATATATATATATATGTATATATGTGTGTGTTTGGTGGATTGCATATATGCATATACATATCACACAATATGTCAATATGTATGCGAGCAAGGGCACGAACACACTTACCTGTAGTCATACATGTATATATGTATGATTACGTATGCCAAAGATAGATGTGACATAACGTAGTATACTATAATAACATGATATGATTTGATATGATCATATATATATATACAATGTAATACATGTACATAGAGGTGTCTAAGATTGTTGAAGTATATATCAAGTTTGAATCAATGAAAAGTTTGGCCCTTAACCTTAAGCCCGCGCAGCGAGGCAATTGACCAGGCCATAGTTGAGCACGTATACCGACCTGGTAGATTCTTCGGCCTATCGCTGCACTTTGCCTTGACGGAAGGATTGCGTTGTTGCATTTGTATATGCATTTGTTTTTTTCTCACAGCCACAGGCATTACATGAATTATTTCACAGTTGCTTCTTCCGGAGTTCACAATGTAACGGCTTCGTGAACAAAGTCCTACTCCACATTCCGAGGCTACACAATGCAGTCAGCCCAGAAGTCGTGACGCGTGCCTGAATCAAAAGCATGTTCCTTGAAACATGGTTTTGGGATGTTTTGGGATGCTTACATGTTTTTTCAAGGCCTGTTCAGCAGAATAGCCATGTGCAGCTTGCTCAGCACGTGTAAAGTCCAGGAAGATGCTGCGGGCCGATGGTCTAAAGCTGCATAGCAAGGGCCGGCTGACACCATCAGGCACGGAGATCTCAGTAGATTCCTGTTTGCTCATTCATTCAATTATAATTATAATTAATATATTCGTTGCCATCCATCCACTCATTCACTGACCCATGCATCGATTCATTCAGGCCTTCATCCATTAATGTTCCCAAGGAATCCCAAGGATAAGAGATGATTGATAAGAGGAGCTAGAAAGGCATTAAGTTGACAGAATTGCATATAATCAAATTACATTGGCTGATTAACATGTTGTAGAGCCTTGGGCCAACAGGTGATCCAGACGAACCACAATTGTCACTTGGTGAAACTCGACGTCGAAGTATCGCGTATGCGGACTAGATGCTACGGAGGACAGTAGTTGCTGACGTGGCACAAGGCCAGTGTTCAACTAAGGTCAGAGCAGTACAAGTGACTTGGCAGATCTTTCGACTTGACAATATTAGAGAGCATTGCATTGCATCTTGCCCGGTCGAGGAACATTGTCCTGTGCTAAACCGAGCAAGCAGTTGCACGGCACGCCATTGCGATGCAATTGTGCCAAGCACACGAGGAAGTATTTGGGCAACCTGCCAGTGCTGACTATCCTAACTCCACAGCAAGCAGCAGCTGAAGGCCTTCTGGGCATGGCGTATGGTGGTGCTTTTCTCAGCGGCTGCTTGTCAGACCAGCAAGACAGGAATGTGAAACGCAGAATTATTTGCCCATGTGACCCTGACTCATCTGACTCTGCTTTGTGATGCGCGCACATTAAGATCCTGAAAGATCATTAGAGATATCATGAGATACCCCATTTTGTGCGTGCAGAACTATGATATAATCATGCCTTCTAATTACATGCTTTGGTCAAAGGTGAATAGTGACTAATCGTGCTTTCAAAAAGCTTTCAAAAACGGAAGTCACGGCGGTGACTCAGCAATGATTGCATAGTGGGTAAATTTAATGTGTATACACTATACACACATATAATCCCCCTGCCTATTTCCTCTACAAACTTCGTGTGTCGACACCTAGAAACTAGAGCATGTTGTAGAGGAAGTTTCCTCTACAATGTTCAAATCTGGTAGCCAAAAATAGGGGGATACATACGTACATACCATACCATACCACACCACACCACACCATACCATACCACACATACACACATACGCACATACACACATACACACATACACACATACACACAGACACACACACACATACACACATACACACATACACACATACACCCATACACGCATACACGCATACACGCATCCACGCAGACACACAGACACACAGACACACAGACACACATACACACACACATACATACATACATACATACATACATACACACATACACACATACACACATACACACATACACACATACACACATACACACATACACACATACACATATACACATATACACATACACATACACATACACATATACATACATACACATACACATACATACATACACACACATACATACATACATACATACATACATACACACATACATACACATACATACACATACATACACATACATACACATACATACACATACATACACACACAGACATACGCCCGTTCTGGTTGCCCAGTTGGCCGGTTGACCGTGGCCCGGTAACCCGTTCCGGTTGCCCGGTTGGCCGGCTGACCGTGGCCCGGTTGCCCTTTTCCGGTTGCCCGGTCGGCCGGGTGACCGTGGCCCGG
>Ga0126342_10005357_pt1 | contig 22338 bp, 23 predicted proteins | sample Cyp1metagenome_FD_92528 | JGI IMG/M metagenome (GOLD analysis project Ga0126342, IMG submission 92528) | Coral microbial communities from Lord Howe Island, Old Settlement Bay, Australia - Cyphastrea 1 metagenome | ecosystem: Host-associated > Invertebrates > Cnidaria > Coral ...
ACTCCTGCAGTAAAACCATGTATTGTATATATATCATCGATCTGCCCGATAGCGTTGGTTCAAAAGAGCTGAGTGCTTAGCGGCTTGTAGGTCACCCCATTGGTTAAATATCACATTGTTGGCCGACCTTGTAAAATACATATCTTTTGATATATATATATATACATATACATATAGATATGTTTTTTTTAAAATATAGATAAAGGCACACCTACACAGACAGTTTTTGGATGGATGGATACGTGAGAAAATAAGTAGACCGACAAGTACATAGAAACGCACACCCATATCATTTGTCGATAGCCACACACACACGCATAAATAGGTGTGAACAACACACACATACACATACACACACTCACAGATATGTATATATATATATATACATATCTATATATAGGTAGATAGAGTGTCTCACCCCAAAGCATTGCTTCCACGACCCAAGCCATTTTGAATGCGTCAACTTCTGTGAGGAAGCTGCAGCAGTCAGCCTCTTGTTGCATTGTTCACGCTTTGGCGGTTGTGCCGTTGCTGCCTCAGATGGGTTTATGGACGATGGCAGGTTCCATGGTTGGCTTCATGGCGATGTCCAAACATCGGGGATAGAGAGAGATGTTGGATACCGTTGGATACCACAAACCCAGACGTTTCCCTACAAATGCTGATGTGGTCTCTAAGGTCAATGCAAACAGCTCTGTAGTTCCCTGGAGTTTTCGAGTCAGATTGAAACAGGACACCCTTTTGGGCTGGTAGCCAAGCTGGTAAGACGCAAACACTGGCTTGATATGTGGCAGAGCTGGGATGCTCGGATGCTCCGATGCTCCACAGCATGGTTCCAGGAGCCATTTCGTTTTTTGCTGGCCCCCACCAGTGCCCTTCCGACAATGATTTTTGGAACTTGGGTGGTTCTGGAGCTGTTGCGAGATCTTCAGGTACACACGATGCATTGACGACTGTGCTTTCGGTTGTTTGAGCCTCAGCCCTTTGGAGATTTGGACGCAGAGGGGCCAGGACAGTTTAGGTGTTTGTTGTTTAAGGCCCGTGCCGTGACGCTCACCCGCCGCAAGCCCAGCTGTTACTGAAGCCCAACCCCCTCATGATGGTTCTGTTTAAAGAACTAACACTGGGAGTTGTCATAGTGATAGTTGACAGAAACTCAAATGGTGGTAAGACATGGTACAACTGTGTGATTCCCAGTGCTTACGATTATGATGTATATAGACCCCAACTAACCACGTTTATTCAGACCTTGATGACGATTGATAAGTAGAATGATCAAAATCTTTAGCCACTAGCCTGCGAGGTGCTGATCCCGCTTTGCTTCCAGATGTGGCAGATACACAGTCACCATCAGCGACTACCAGCCCCAAGGTATGGTGCAGCGTAGGACCCGAACAGCTACCATCTGACACACTTGAAAGGATGGTACTGGAAAATTGACATTAAAGATCTCAGTCTAGTGATGTTCAATGAATGTATGCCCCCTTCAGTCCGATGACATGGCCGGAAGTTTTGTCCAGACCTGCCTTGTGGTTAAAGCAAGCTGCTTTTTGGGAGGCAGCAGACAGTGGACCAGATGTACAGGCCTTGATGTTAGACCTGGATCTAGATGTGTGGCTCTCAGGACCCTTTGTAGATTTGCTGTGACCATGGCAGCTGTCAGGTACCCAAAACTTCAAAATCTTGAAGTAGTCAGATCACAATCACAAGTTTTTTATTTGCAGATCACAAGCCCGGCACCTCCAACAATTGGGCACTTATGTTCCCGAAAGCTTGAGAGGTATGGAGACAGGTGACAAAATCTGGTTCCAAATCCAATCAACTCCCAGTTATCCCTGCTTTTGGGCGCATCTATTTGACAGGGGCACATAGTTGCACTATGTTGCACTCATCCTTCACGGCTTTCAGGTTGCAGCTCCAGTGTTTCGTCTGGACCTCTGCCAATTTCGAAAGGCCGTACGGAAGCAACCTGCATCCACAAGTCTGTTGCAGGTTGGGGCTTGCTTTCCGACGGTCACGCCGCAGCCTCAGGGAATGCCCTGCTGAGGAAAAGCACAAGGTCGTGATCATTGGTGGTTCAGTCTCAGGTGAAACGCGGCAATTCTTGTGGCATCATTTCCATCCAAAATCATCTGAGTGTTTCGTGTGACCGTGTGTGACCCATGGCCGACAGATTCTGCACCAAGGGCGGTCATTTCCTCATGACGCCTGAGGTCACCGTGGCCTTGGGGCGATTTGTTTTCCGCACCAGCAGCCAACGGCCGCCCCAACACTTGGCACCGGCTGAGAGGCGCAGATTGGCCTATGCCAAACTGAACAGATCCAATACCGAATCAGGATTTCCAGGGGGTCAATATTGTGAAGGGACACAATGGATACATCCAACGAAGAGCTGAGATACATCGGGAAATGTGGCATTTTGGGACGATTTTCATACCTCCAGCATTTGTTTGCGAAAATCTTCTGGTCTGACACTTCACATATCTTCACATGTTTGATGCTCTTGTCAGCCTTTTGGTTACTCAATGGATCGGTTGGGATGCCCAATAGAGCAAGAGTTCCTTTGAGCCAGGGACCCTGGGACTTCCAAACCAATCTGAAGCACCACTAATCTTAGTTCAAATCCGTATGAAAGTTATATAAGTTATGTAGAATCTGCCTGTATAGAATCATATTTGCCTTCTATTGCCTTCAATTTCCCGTTCTATTCTGTCTATTCTGATGATGTTGCTGACTCAGTGCTGCCAGGTGCGACTGGATGAAGTTCTCTTGCTTCTGCCAGCTGACCGAGACCTGTGTCATGCCCTTAGCACTCACTGGTGATTGCTGCTTCTGAGTGTCACACCTCCCAGGTTACGGCACAGGGTGAAGACGGAACCGAATGCAGGGTGCGCCGGGCAGTCGACTGTCAGCGGTGTTTCTTTCTCGCTCCTTTATTTAAGTTGATTACCAGTTGTTTAAAGCCCTTTTTTTCAAATGGGAGGCTGCCCCCACCTTTGAGTCTGTCATTGTGACGAGCTCTTCGTGTGCAGGTCTATGAGCCCACAACCATGAGCTTGCAAGCTTGGAGGGACGCGGAGAACGCCCAGCACTGGCTGGGACCTGAGCATAAACCACCAGTTGGTGGCCTCATGACGATGTAAACACACTGGCTTCTGGGCGTCCTGGACTCTGCAGACTCCTAGATTTGTTGAGATAAACAGCATCAATCATGGTGATATCATGGTGATATTGACATGATATTTTGCTGCTGAGGCGATGGAGCCTGGAGAGCCAAGCCTTCCGATGGAATATTGGGCCGCTGTTCATGAAGGCCCTGGTGGCTGTCGGTGCTGTGGTCGTGTTCACGACGATAATAAAAATGATGCCCAAGTCCAAGAGAGATGTGAAGCCATTCTTTTTTCTGAATGGGTTGATTAGAGTTGCGCCAGAATGCTAATGAAGGTGTTTTTTTTTGCCATGCTGTAGTTGATTCTGGCGATGATAGTACCTAGGTTATTGTGTTTGTGTTGTTGATGTTGACGCATGGCGACCACCTTTCCTGCAGTGATGGCATGCTGCAGGTGGTGGGCCAGCTTCCTGCAAGCCTGAAGCCTACCACATGCCTACCTCGTGTTCTTTCCCCAATATGAACTGATCCAATACAAGGCAAATATTATGGAGGGATTAGCCATTAGCATGGTTATCATTTTTCTGAGGCCTGGACTATGCCATGAGTCCCTTGCGTGATGCCGGCAGCTGAGTTCTGCACCCTTAGAAATCCCTGAGCGAACGAAACCATGAGAAAGGGCCGAGTGGGGCATCCCCTGCTCCTGATGCCCCTTAGATATCCTTAGAGGACTTCTCCTGCACTCCTTTCGGGGATATGTCAGGTGTTGTCAGATGCAGCTGCTACTGCAGTCACTGCTGCTCCAGTGGCTCCCACAGCAGCTGGTGGGCATTGTGGCGCAGCAGCCCAAGTCGAGGCGGTTGATGATGCCAACCCTGGAATAAACCTGTGGCGGTCCCGGTTCAGTGGCACAGGGGTGTTTTATTTCCAATAGATTCCAAGGGAACTGTATCACTTTTGGGTTTTACATCAATCAGGGTGTATGTTGACAGTGTCGTTGCCAAATCTCCCAACTGGCTGCAAGACGCCTCCCTGAAATGTCAGCAGGGGGCTGAATCTGCGAAGCCTAGAGCCGGACCCTTGGTAGCCGATCGATCAATGGACCCTGTGCTATTGAAACCTGCAATGGAACTTACCGATTTGCAAACGATTCACTGATCTACAAATCTGAACAATAGATACAAAGGGCATGTTCCGATTTAATGTAAATTGGATTCAGTAGAAAACCAGCACTCAGGTTCAAGTGAAGGTGTCCATCATGAACTTTGAGCTGGTGCCTGCAATTTTAGGGGCTGCACGGTAGTTCGACTTGGCTCAATTGGAGTTTCATAAAACAGCACGGAGAAAGATATGCGCACACACACACAGACAGACGAACACGGACGGATGGATGGATAGGTGGATAGATTAGATTAGATGAAATTGGACTAGACTAGGCTAGATTAGATTAGATTAGATAGATCGATCGAGAGATAGATAGATATACAAATAATTTCAGCCTGCAACAAACATCCGTTTTAACCGTTGCATTGCCAGGTGCTTTGTCCAACTTCGGACCAGAAGGTGGGACATCGGACGTGGCTGCAGTGGCTACACTGGCTGCAGTGGCTGTGCAGGTTTCCTTGGCCTTGGAAAACATCAGTGCACAATACGCTGGCTTCGAAGGGCGAAGTGAAATGCAGGGGAAGGTGCAGATGAGTTTGAGCAATGGCCAGCTTACATGCCATAACCTGGGTGACAAAAGATCAGAAAAACGGATGAACCGTGTTTGCCAACCAAAAAACACGCAGCAGTGGTTGGTAGGCCAGCACTCGTTTTATGTGTATATATGTGTATATATGTATGTATATATATATTATATAATTTAACATATCATTGAATATAGTAACTCATTCCCCAATTCATGATCATTGATGAAATCCCCAGCACCGCCAGGTGGGTGCCTGCCACCTTTGCAGCGAGGAGATTGCGCTGATATCCTTTACACGTGGTGCGTCCCTGCAGGCGGGACCAAGGGAGTCCCCCCAGAAAATGTCAAAAACATGCTGGTCAAAATGGTATTTATTTACTTGGATATACTTGGATAGATAGATAGGATAGGATAGGAAAGGATAGGATAGAATAGGATGGGATGGTTGGTTGGTTAGTTGGATGGATGGATAGATAGATAGATACATAGATGTAAAAACTGCCAAAAAATTGGGGACTTCTTGGTGGGATATTTGAGGCTTAACATTTTGTAACTACTCCATGATGAAGCTCGGACAGACTCGTTGCTGTGCCTCCCAGTGATGACATAGTGATGACATGCGCTGCAGGTGAGCAACTCTGATCGCCATGTGTTGGTGACAGCAGGTAGCACGTTGATTGCAGTTCAGTCGCAGTCTCAATTCTTTGCTGTGCCTTGAGAACGGCTGAACTTTGCTGATCCAGTGATATCCAGTGTAGGTCACAGGTCATAGGTCCTTGGTCCTCATCAAGTATCAAACTCTCCATCGGGACTACCCACCAACATGTCTCTCGCATTTGGAGTCGGGCTTTCTGCAGTGGAGAGGTGGTACGAAGTGCAGATCCGCAAGGTGCTGGTTGTTTGTCGCTGAGTTCTCATCAATATGATTAATGATTTAATCATAGTGATAAACGTAACAAAGATCTACCTTGATTCCACTGTTGATGCCCGAACCAGCCAATAATCAGAGGAAAAACCTTGAAAGGCAAGGCCACTTTGTGCAGAAGCCATTTAACAATTCCAGCCACTGCAGACACTGAAAGCCTGCAGGTGGTTGCTGCAGTGGATGAGGCTTGGGAAGCCCTGGCGGCTGGACATGAACAAGCTCAAGGGCTGCTACCTGTTGGCGACAATGCGGGCATGTTTGCTCAGTCAAGCCCTTGATGCAGTTCTGAAGCTGAGTATACAACCCCTCTGTCACACCTGTAGCACCGGTATTGCACTTGAGGTTGTGGAGCAGGTATGTCATCAACCCCATCCAGGTGATCTGTTCTGGTCCTTGTCAAACTGTTTTGGGAGACCCATGGTTTTGACCCACGGTTTTGACCCATGACTGGGGGGGTTTAGATCCAGATGATCAGATGGTGAACTGCAAGCAGGTGCGTGTCAAGCAGAGGGCTGCAAGAAGATTGGAAGAACTTCTACCTGGGCATAGTCTCCAAGAGGCACCGGTGAGGGGTTGCAGATGGATGACACGTTGTTTGGTCCCTGGGCCTTCTTTTTTTGCTCCTCTTCTTCTCCACCCTCTCTCTCTCTCGCTAGCTATCTCTCTTTTTCTTTCTTTCTTTCTTTCTTTCTCTCTCTCTCTCTCTCTCTGTCTGTCTTTTCTTTCTTTCTTTCTTTCTTTCTTTCTCTCTCTCTCTCTCCCCCCTATCTCTCTCTCTCTCTCTTTCTCTCTCTCTCTCTCAATGCATAGATGGAGATAGATAGATGGAGAATGTAAAACCGAGCTGGAGATACGCAATAGATTGACAAATCACAAGATCACAGTTGCAAGCTGGTCCACAACATATAATTGCGGAGATTAAAGATACCAGATTTAGAATCACTTGTTTGCTGAAATATGATGCAAGGGAAACTCGGACACGTCGGATGTTTGCAGACATTTTGACCACGCAAACTGAGTTTTCTCAACGAATCCACCCCCTTCCAGCCATGCCCAGACGGTATTGGATGAGCTGCTAGAGGAGGTTGGGCAACTGAAAATGCAGAGAAGATTCAATTTTTGCCAGCAACTTATCCACAGTGGCCATTTTTGATTGCCAGACATATTTTCGATATTTTTTTAAAATGATTTTAACTACTGTAACGTTTTTGTTGGTTCAACCTTTTCAAAAAAGATGCCTATGACTATGACGTCTTTGTTTCGTGCCAGGAGGATCCACAGCCGCGGGGGCAGTGCTCTGTAGAGGTGCGAAGGGGGGGATGATAATTACATGATAAACGCATGATATACATACACATGCACATATATATATATATATATATATATTATAATATAATTTTTTAATCAGATGTACATGTACATGGCACACCCACATACGTGTAGTATCACACATTGGATTATCCAGCCCAGTTTGCCTTGAAGTTGTGAACCAACAATAAACATGTTTGTTAGGAGGTTGGATGAACTTCAATTTTATGCCTTTGCCTGCGAGATTGGTTCTGAGGGAATCCCAACAGGAAACGAGTTGGGATGGTTGAAACAGTTGAAACCGTGGTGGCTTATAATTTACAAACTCAATCGAAATCAACCCAGTGGATCATTGGACGTCCAAGACGCTAGGTGAACCTCTCAGGCGAGGGCTTGACAGTTGCAAGGGCCTTGGAGACTGCGATTTCTTGCGGGTTGTTTAAAGAACGTGAGACCTCAAAAAAGTACCATTTGATGATTTGATGTATCGTATATGAACGTTAAAAAACCCATTGTGACATGCCACACCTGATTCTTTAGCTTCAAGGTGTTCCCGGAGAGCGTGGCGGGCACAGCTCGTCATGTGTTGCAGGTGCGGATGAGCATCCAAGATAATTAGTAAGTGGGTATGAAGTGGCTACGAAGTGGATAGGAAGTGGGGAGTATAGTGCGTCTGGCATCCAGTGAAGGTCTGCGTCAGTGGGGCTGAATGCGGCTTTCGTGCATTTCAGTCTGGTGATGCTGCTGCAGCTGCAGTGTGCTCAGTTTCTTCTGTGAGTGTTGCATGGATGAGGTTTGCAACAGTGTCATGAACTCACCAAAAACGATTGCAGTACAGTAAACAAAAGGAACCACATACGTTACATACCCCAAAACCACCTTATTCAAATTTCAGGTTGATGAAGGCACTAAACCTGCCGGACTGCCGCCTCGTTGGCTTGAGGTTTCGCTGATGGCTGTAAACCTCGAATTGGCTGACACCTTACAACAGAAGGAACATATCGAACCAGTGCGTCGTGGTCATTGGTCGTGTTTCAGTCTTCCTTTCAAAAGAAGTCCGAGCACCGTTTCTTTTCACGCAACTCTTAACAGCTCTCGCTGTTGGCACTGGTGCATGAGATCGTCCATCCATGTGTGACAGTTTTTCTGCATGAACTTAGGATGGGCGCATGCTCTTGATGCCACGGCGAGGGGACAAACTCCTCAAGGCCTGCTTTGTGCAAACTTTGTGGGCCTCAAGCCATTTTCAGATGACACACACACACACACACGCACAGAGAAACACATTGGCACATTTGCAGATAAAGATGATGTTCAGCTGCTAAGTAACTTATGTGCCATCCAAGCTTTGTAGTTGGAAGAGTTTTGAAAAAGGTGGATATCCTCCGAAGAGCCCACGTTCAGCCAGCCTTGATCTGGAGTGCATCCTGGGCAGATCCCTCAGCTGAAATCCAGAAACCTTGGATAGGCAGCCTCTGGAAAACTAAGATGCAACTTGCAACCCCAAAATTGTAGGTTTGAAAGATTATCTTCCATGTGAAAACCAGTAATTTCCGATGTTTGCTAGGCTGGTTTTCGGGGTTTGGTTGTTTTGACCTAGGGGATCATGTCAGTGTCCAAATCGCCCTGCAGCTTCCTGGTCTCTCCTTTTTGACGTAATCGCTCCTCGTTGGCATGGATCAAGCTGCACCAAGAGGAGGACAATAGGATACTAAAGTGACAATTCAATGAATTAGTCTCAACCAACTGGGCAAGAGGTTTGTGCCAGCCACATCTTTTGTTGAGCGATTGGTTAGTTGAGAAGCGGTGGTGTTACGAGAGCTGGCACGAAGGCATTTTTCTGATGGATCAGTCAATCGCACTGACATTATGTTGATGGGATTCAGCCACGTCAACCCCACAATGCTCACGCCAACTGTACCATCCACCAATAATATTTCCAACCTTTGCTGGGGCGTTGCTGGCAAATGGCAAAGGACGCAGAACACATCTAGCTTCAAAGCCATGGCCCCTGTAAACATCCGGAAGGAGTTGCAGAGCTTTGTTGGACAAGTCCTCCGCGAGGGAGGGGAAGATGCCTCCTTGGCATATCCAAGAAGGGGCAAGGGGAAAGGAAAGGGCAAGGGCAAGAGCAAGGGCAAGAGCAAGGGCAAGGGCAAGGATGTCAAGGGCAAAGGGAAGTTCGGAAAAAACGGAAAGGGCAAGAGCGGCAAGAGTCTCCAGAAAGGGGGCAGTGAAGGTAGTGGCTTCAAAACTCCGAGGAGGTTGCTGCGAAAGCAGAAGCGTCAAGAGAAGAAAGCGAGACGCGACCATTTCTTCGGTCACAAAGCTGAGACGGAGACAAAGGAGACAAAGGTCACATCAAAGTCGAAAGCGGGCATGGACGGGAAGTCTGGGAAGCCAGCGCGAAAAAGGAAGTTTCGGGATGACGATGAAGAAATCACCTCGGAAGATGAAGGTCCAAAGGACGACCAGGACGAAGATGCTGGCAAATCTGGTACCCTTCAGCCTGATGCAGGGGACTTTGCAGAGGAAGGAGCAGAATCAGAAGAGCCACAGGCAAGTGATGCAGAAGCAAGTGAGGCTCCTGACGAAGCCGAGGGAAGGTCAGAAGTGGCGCAAGGAGGGTACTTGCCCCCGCACTTGCGAGCAAAGGCACGAGATGGCCTTCAATCTCAACAGCGAACTCTGCGAGGTATTTTGAATCGTGTTTCTGAAGGTAACTTGGATCCAAGTAGTCTGGAAATTGTGAAAGTCCTCAGTGATTTAGTTCCCCAAATTGGCTCTGCCAAAGCAGCAGATGCCTTTGTGGAGGCGCTCCTGTCAGCGGCTGTGGAAGATCCCAATATCTCAGTACTTGTTCTTGGTTGCTTCGCAGCTCTTGTCGCAGCTTGCCATGTGGTCTTTGGTCCCGCCTTCGGGGCCGCAGCCCTCTTGAAGTGCCTGGAGATGCTGCGTTTGAGGATGAAGATGTCAACAGATGCAGACCCTGATGAACCCAGCAATGATGCGAGAATTGCCAAGAACTGTGTGATTTTCACCATGCTGATGTTCAGCTTTGGAATTTTACCTGGCAATGTGGTCTTCGACGTGGTGCGCTTCGTCCTGACGCGGCCCATCACCGAGGTCTCCGCAGAGCTGTCGTTGACCATTCTGCGCTACGGGGGCCGGCAGCTGCGCTCCGACTGCCCGGAGGATTTTCGGGAAGTCCTGCGCTTTGTGACCACTGAAGCCGGTGAGGCTCAAATGGCCACGCGATCTGAGACTTCAAGCAAGTCGAGCATGGAAACTCGAATGGATTATTTGCTGAAGGAGCTGAATGATCTGAAAAACAACAAGGTTTCATTTGCAGTGATGGATCGCTTCAATCAGACCCGCGGTTGGCTTCAGACTGCCCCCCTGCTGAAGGGCCGGAAAGTGTCCGACCATGTCCTTGCGGTACCTTTTCGTGTTCTGCATGATGAGGTGCCTCCCAACTGGCCGACACAAGATGCGGCATCCACCACAGTCTTGGCCAGATCAAAGGCTTCGAATCAGTCAGATCCTTTGCGCCAGGCTGCAGTTGCTCAACGTCTCACATCTGAGTTGCGACAAAATTTGTTCGTGGCACTGATGGGAGCAGAAGACTATGAAGATGCTGTTGAACGGGTGTCCATGGCCGCCAGCGGAGCTAAAACTGGCTCTGCAGAGGCCTGCGTTGTCCTGTTCCATTGTGCCATCCGCGAGCGAAAGCCCAACGCTTTCTATGCTCATGTTGCGCAGAGCCTATGCAGCCGGCCCGCTCCGGTAGGCAAGCGGTTCTCGCATAGCATGAAGAGGGCAGCGGTGCAGCATATCCAGCAAGCACATACCTATGGAGTTCGTGCTGCAGTGTGTTTGGCCGAGCTATTGGCTGCGATGATGATCTCCAGCAGCGTCCAGCTGCCAATGGCAGTTGTCCGCTTCACCCGATTTGGCGGTGATGAGGAGGGTGGTGGGGAGGGCCTCCAGGGTGTCTTGGGCCTTCTTCTCCGACACCTGGTGGAATCTGTGCTGCAGCGGGCGGTGGATTCCCAGATCCCATCTCTCTTTGGGTCCTTGCGAAAGTACAATGACGTGCGGGAAGGGATGCTACTTGTGCTGGACGGGCAGGTGCGACCACGACTGCCGCCACAAGCTGCCAACCCAGCGATCTGGGACAACTTCAGGCTTGCAAGAAAGGAGGTTGCAACTGCAGGGCATGCAGACATGGATTGACTTTCTTAAGTTGCCAGCGTTGAAAAAGGGGGCTTGGTTGCTGGCAGAGTGGCGACTTCAGCCGTTGCATTTCAGAATCTTGGAGGTTTCGATAGGTTTAGGATTTTAGCGAGATTGCAACAATAGGCCCTTACCCTGTTTCAACTGCTTCCAAGATTTTGTATAATTGCCATGGTGTGCTCAACGCCCAATGAGCTGTCCAAGGTGGTCTGGGTATGTTTGGGTGTAGGTCCTTGAAGAAGGGTACCATGTCATCCACTCTCTACCGGGACAGCTGCCTTTCCGTACTTGGTCTCAGCCCTTCCAAGGCCCAAGTTTGTATCCTCTTCAGGCCAAGCATTTGGATCTGTGTTGGTTCCATGTGCGAAAATCATGCAAAGCTCCTTAAGCTACCCACGTTGCAGCATGTTGACCAGCATTTTTGCAGCAAGCAATGCTGATCGACCTTGAACTGCACATATATATATAACATACATATATATATATATATATCATAATTCTTTTTGTACCTTCAGAATGATTGGACTTGGACTTGAGCGGTCTCTGCGGTAAGAGAAGTTTTCATAGGTTTTCATAGGTTTTCTTTACTTGTGCCGATTCCACGCGTCCAGGCAGCGGGATTACGACAAGTTGGTGGCGTTTCTCAGCAGCTCCATCCGCGAAGCCATGCCGTGGCTGGGCCCAGTGACTTCCACGACTTGTGGCGTCTCCAGCACGTTTTTTTTTTTGTGCGGTTTGACCGAGGTCACGTAGGAGACCTGAGGCAACCACTGGGTGGAGTCGTGGAGTATCGTGGAGTCATTATAGTTGGTTGAAAGAAACATCCTGGTAGAAGCATCTCTAGAGTTGGAGTTGGTGCACAACAAACGCGTTTTCTTGAGGATTTTGATGAATAAATAATCGTATCATGAACAAAAGCACACATGCGCCCACACACACAGAGTATATAACCTCATGAACAACCAGCTGATTCCAGCTTCTCATGCTCAAGATTATCAACTTGTTCGGTGGCATATCAACATTCACCAGAGTCCACCTTGCCATGGCGAGGCCACACAGGCAGATGAGGCCCATGAGAAGATGCTTGACACGGCTGAGGATGAGATGAAGGTCGGGTTCAAAAATCCCGTGGGTTGACGTCGGATTGTCCAAATGGTGGAATTTCACGCAATATGTGGGAAAACTTGTGGTAGTATCCACCTGCATTCTGGCAAATTCGTTTGCCAATTTACCATGAGTTATCCCCAAATCACGGCAGTTTGAATGGGGAGAATCGGGAGAATGATGATGAACCATGGGATAGAATGGTGTTCCCAATTGTGAGACATGCCCACTGAGCGATGCTATGTTCTTTTGGAACTTTGGGATTCCAGCCGCCACCTTTCAATCACAGAGGTTAGTCTGTCCACCACAGACACCAGAAGCCAGGAGCAGAGCCGACATGGAGTCCTCGACTCGGCTCAAGTTGTAGCATCTGGCTGACGTGTGGGCCATTGACATGTGCCCTTTGAGATTAAACGCTGAGCAAGAAATGGTCTTGGCATGTCTCGGATGACAATCCCAGGTAGAATTTGGTACCCATTCCTGCAACAACCCATTTACCACCGGGATGTCTCCGGACAATGTTCTCCACTTGCTACGCAAGAATAGCAACGGCCTATAAAATCATACAAAAGTGGGATTGTTCATGGAAGAAGTATGCATTGATCAAGTGCATAGCTGCTTCATTTTGCTTCTATCAAGCAACTGAGGCGAGATTTCGCTTGGATGTTGGAGCGCCCTTGGTCTTCCTGCACGTGCCTGAGCGATTTTGAAGTTGATTGCTGCCATGATTGCAATACCTGGAGACTCATGGAAGTTCGACATATACAAAAAACCTACAGTATGTATAATGATATAATATATATATATATTCTTTATACAAGGCGAGGCCTTTCCACTTCCACAGTGCACATGGACATACATGAGCACATATTTGCTTGGTTCTGTGGAAGATTCATGTAAGTGATGCTCTGACGCAGGGATGTGCCTGCAACCATTTTGATTTTCCATTCGGTAGTGGCATGGCAAGCTGCAGCTCAGCTAGATTCATTGAAGATTGAAGATGCTGTTTTCACAAGCACAGCCATTAACCAAACCAGTGGGTGCATGTGGGTGCCGCTCTCGAAAAGCGAGACCTTTGTCCAGCCACAAGTTTCAATTCGCCAGAGAAGTGACCAAAGGGGACCTCACCAAAGCTGCAACTTCTCAGAGTTGAAGGATTTTGGACGGAGTCACATTCTTAGCACATTGCGCCATCTCATGTTTTCCGCCATGTTGCCTGGGCCTTCCGTGGAAGTGAGACAAGTGCGACCAGTGCGACCTGCTGCTGTCAGAGACCACCCCAGACCCTGTGGCGCCTTTTTCGAGTCTGGAGCCCATTCAGCGCTGCTGAAGCTGGCGGGTGCTGCGCCCTTGGTTTACGCTTGCGGAGCGCGGTCGCGAAGGCGGGGGAACCCAAAAAGACATTTGTTTTGATGGTTGAAGATGTCCCATCATGATGAGAAGATGCCTTGCCATTTCATTTGGTGGACAGGCATCTGAGGAGCATCTGTGTTTGATTGCGTTTGGCTCTTCTGTCAGGCTTTCTGCCATCAGCCGCAAATCTGGTGCATCAGCAATTGACATTGACAGGACTGGGCCTCAGCAAACGAATGACTTGAGACCTATGGGGCAACCGGGTTTTCAATACAGGATATCCATTTCTTCCAGTGTCGCGAGCTGTGGGTAGCCGGGTGTCGGAAAGGCATTGGAATGGCATGCCACCAAAAACTTGCGCCTGGTCCATCCACCATCGCTGCTGAGGCTGCAAGCTGTGGAGTATGATGATGGCTGTCGATATCGCATCCTGTTCAATGAAGTCCTTGGCTCTGGGGCGCAGGCCAAGCGCAGGTGTTCATGCGAATTTCCACCTCTAGATTTTGATTATCTTGGATTACTGTCGGTTACTTTCATGACTTCCAGCTGGTCTAGCTGTAGTGTAGCACCAGTTCATGGGATATTTCATGATATTTCTGTGCTACCTGTAGCTCTGTGATCCCACCGCTACGCCAGGGTACCGTGTCAGCCTCTCAGCATCTGCAATGACCGGCGGCAACAGCAGATCAGCTGGGTCTGTTTTGCGCATTTGAGGTACCGTGGCCTGACGGAAAATGGGGAACCGGTGGCTATCAAGGCCAGCAATGGGCCAAAATCATGGGCACTTCAAACCTGGAAGCTCTTGTCAAATTGACCTATGACTCGTATGACGCCTGCAAGTTACTGTAGATTTGATGCCTTACTTTCATTTTACTTTCATTATCTTTGACCCGCTCCTTGCGCGTCACTGCCCTCCGACTTGGGGATGCTGGGGCCCAGGAGGTTCAACCGCCAGGTAATTCCAACTTGGCGACTGGTCTTGGAGCCCGGGTGCGAGGTGTGGTGTTTGATGACCTATCGGGGGAAATTCGTTGGAGGACACAATTGCAAACACTGGGGATCAATGGCCATCAAGGTGATTTTATTTTTCAACGTGTTTTCCTTGTATTTTAGTTGAAAGAGCTGGGATGGTGGGCACTCTTGATTTGTCGAATTTGTCTGTGAAGATTCGGACTGGAGCACTGGACTTGTGCAGGTTCAGAAATTAGCGGAAATCGAAGCTGAGCTGGAGACGCTGAGAGCTTTGGGGAACCACCCAAATATTGTCAGAAGCTCAGCTCAGCTTCACAGCAAATTCACCGAGGTGGGCCCAAGCTGCAAGTGGGGTATTTGAACCATTTTGAGCCTATCACTTAAGTCACCTGAGGCCGGATTGATTGCAACTGCCACCATCAACAGAGTGGACCAGAATGGCAAAGTTCGACCCCACTATAAGCTGGTGGTCATGGAGGTGCCGGGAAGATGTGGTCCAGCTTTGTTCATCTTTTGGTACTGGGTTGACCCCAAAAGAGTGATATAGTGAGATCAATGTGAGATCCATGTTGATCCCAGATTTGTTGAGCCTGCAGATTTGCCACAAGTCAGGGATTCATTGGGCATGGCGAAACCAGGAATCCAAAGCATCCCATGGATTCCGTTGCGTTGTTCACAGGTGGTGAATGGACGCGAACTTGCAGAACACGTGGCCATAGAGGGTCCCATGCGAGAGTCGGTTGCCAGAAGCATCTTTTTGCAGGTCAGCCATGAGGGGGTTTAGACAGCACGAAGAACGCCCTATCAAATCATCCAACTGAGTGCATGACATGATTTGGATACAGTAGGACAGGATAAAGAGGAAGTGACACGTTATCTACAGATATCCATGGTATATTTGTGTAATATATAAATTCATATATATATATATATATATAAAATTCATATATATATATAGGTTACACACACACATATATATACAGTATATATATACATATATATGTATGTACATATATATATATATGTATATATATATATATATATATCCAGAGTTTGGGATTTGCAACAGCACAGCCCGTGACGAGCGTGTCGCTGAAGCAGATGCCAATAAAAGTTTCATTTAATCTGAAACCTTGAGTTTTCCGCTTGTTTCTTGTGTTCAGATCTTGGATGGGCTGGCGCACATGCACAAGCGTGGTGTGATTCACCGAGATCTTAAACCGGAGATACTTGGCTTTAGACCAAGCTGGCGCAGAGATCAGAAAATCTATCCATCCATCTGTCTGTCTGTGTGTCGATGTCTATTGCTGTAACCTATGTATGCGTCTGCCCGTTTATCCATCTTCCTCTGCGCACGCACATCAGAATTGCACCTTGTGGACTTGGTTTGGGGCTTGGCATGGCGGCAGGGTATAAGAAATGGCCGAGGAATATGATGGTGACCGGAGACGTCGTTGATCTCGAGAGTCGCGTCAAGCTCATTGATTTTGGAGTGGCCAAGTGTTTGCACCATGGCCCCTTGGAGACGGTGGTGGGAACTCCGCCGGGACCCTCAGGGCACCTTTTAGGTGCCAAGGCGACATAGGCGACCTGTGTAAAGACATGGAACCGTGAAGCCCAGGTCCATCATGGCACCTGAAATTGCCAAAGCGAAGCTGGGGAGCGCCAGGGACCCAGCCTGATTGGTGGTGGATGTTTCAACTAAACATCAAACATCCGGCTGCGTTCCCAGTTGACCCATGTTCTTGGTGTTCTCGGAATGGGGTGAAATCGCCAACCGGTAGTGCAATCTTTTTCATCTTGGTGCAAGAAATGGGAAGAGCGTAGTCGAGGAATGCCAAGGGAGGATAGCCATTCTTGCACAACCCCGGTGGTTTCAGAATCTTTCATCTCATTCTTTTCATTCCGTTTAGGAAGATCCTTTGGGGCGAATGAAACATATTGAAACTATGGAGCACCATGGGGCACCGATGGCTTGCGGGAACCCACCCTGGAAATCTGAGACGGACGTGGTACATGGGGCCTTCAGCTGGGGACATCAAGGAGCAGGGTGGTGGGATACGATGGTACCCTGGGCCACTGGCCGGGTGGATGGTTGTTGCGGTGATTCAAACAATTTCAAACAGAGATGTTTCTTCTCAGGTCAGGGTTGAGCAAGGTAGGACAGGGCAAGCCATTTGGCATCTTCTGCTGGAAGGAGAGGCGTCCCTTGTTCAGACCTCTTCCGGGCCGTGCGCTGAGTCTTCTCCCAGCATCCGGCGTGCCAAGAATTGAGGCCTTTTGCAAATTAATCCGAACAGAGGGGGGGTGTTCTCCTGACTCGAGGCCAGAGGAGTTCAGCCCGAAGGTGGATGTCTGGCCCAGGGCTCAGGTATAGATTCTAGAGGATTTCCAGGAGCTGGGGCAAACTTTCTGCTGACAAAAGCTGGGACCCCGTGAGTTGCGAGGTCAACAGGCGTTTGCCTCTACACCTGCTTGACGGGCAAGCTCCCCTTCAGGTCCTCCTGACACAGTTTCGGATGAATCCCCCTCATCAGCTGCAGTGTCAAAGCAATGCACAGATGTTCACAGAAAACATTGTGCGTTTGCTCTATTGCAACGAAATTCTCATCTCAATCATCTCATAAATCCTTTGGCCGAGCGCTTGAGTTCGTCCAGGACCGAACTCGACATCATCCGGACCGAAGCTTAGCTGGCTGCCAGGTTGCCAGGTTGCCATAGGTTGCTATGGGTTGCTATGGGTTGCCATTTGGCGCGCGGAGGTCCGAGTACGACCGGGCTGCTCTACACCATCTCTCGGAAGAAGCAAAGGATCTCCTCGCCAACATGCTGGAGAAGGACCCCTGCTGTGAGATAGAGCCCTGTGCTGCGACATGGTTTGAGATTTCGAAGCTACAAATAATGAAGTCCCGGAAGGTCTCGGAAGGTAGTCGATGTCAACCGCGCTGCTTCATTTCCAGCCGTGTAAGTGAGAGTGAAGCGAGATTGATCTTAGATTGGTCTCGTTTTGACATATATATTCCATGTCTCACCGGCCTGTGGATGTCCAACAGGATGCTTCCAAGCGGCTGTCGGTTGAAGAGTGCTTGGCCCATCCCTGGGTGCCTTGCTCGGAAGAAGATGGTCCAAAACTCAGCTTTCTCACCTCGTGGGCTCCCGTAGACAGATCTTCTATCATCTTCCTGGAATGGCCCAGCCGAGGTTGCACCATCGACTGGGACAACCTGCCAGAGGATGAGTTTGAGTACGATCCGCTGGGATCGTTTCCGTGATGCGTTTGAAAAAAAGAAGGGCGCCCTGAGCTCCGGAGTCTCTGAAACATCTGAAACTTGCAGGGTGCTGATATGGCTGCCCCACATGAACGACAGCCGTACTGAACCATTGGGGCTGGATTTCGTGCTCTGAGGCCGACAGATGGACGATGTCTACTCCAACCAAGGTAGGGAACAACAGAAGACAACGCGACAGAAGATGGAACTGCAGTTAAGCATAAGCACTTGCTGTGACCACGTTGAAGCTGAAGTGCGCAGCCTATGATGCCATCCAGTGGATTTCTGAATTTATGACTCAATGATCACGTACTATAGTAGGGATAATAGGGAGCATGTCATGAATGCGAGGCCGACCTGCGCTGATGGCTATGAAGGAGGGCAATTGGAGGCTCGGCTCTACATGATACATGGCACAGCTCCAAATATTCTGTCAAGTTCCAAGTCTAACCCCCGGCTCTACAATCTGCATCAACCTCCTCATGGCAGAGGTTAATGAGTCTGGGGAGCCCACATTCAGGCTGGGAGGGAAAAAGAAAAGTGGCCGTCCGAAGCAGTGGCATGATCCAAACAATGGTTGCTCATAGTGAATTGCTCGGCCACTTGCAACCACTGATTTTCAATGATATCAGATTCATGCAGGGGTTTCCATTTTTGGTGGGTTCAACGATTGAAATCACATGGTCACTTTGTGGTTGGGTAGGAACCTCCTTCGATCAACATATAGGTCAAGTTCTATCCCAATTTCCCCCTCCCTCTAATATTGAATACATTAAAAGGGGAACAGATCCAATACAAACCTGTATACATTTTTTTCCGTGTTAGGGGGATGGGCCGGATGGGCCTAGGGTTATTCGTTATTGTTGCTGTGCTGTTTCTTTGACTCCCTCCTCCTTTTGCCCAGGCCCCTTAGCGATGACGGTTTCCTCATGCTGGATTTCGGGCACGTGGCTGCGAGTGGGGGAGGGGCGGATGAGACTGGAGTCCGGACCTCTGCGGGGATGCAGGCATTTTGGAGCTGGAGCTTGGAGGGGAAATTACACACACATATAATTAGATACATAGACACTCCGTTCCCAACCAAGTGTGACCTTGGTGTTGTGGTGCCCCAGATCAAGCTGCAACTGCGCGGGGCACAAGTACTGGGTATGGAGCTGGAGCCTCAGGAGGTGGACAAACCAAGACAGTGCCTCCAGAAAAAGACGATTTTACAATACTTCTACATATACATACATCTATGCACATCGTTATAGGCTTGGTAGGATTTTTTGCATTTTTTTCAATGATCGTTTAAACATGTTTAAACTGTGTTGCCTCAAGTCATTTTGTCTCGTGGTGTTCGGGGGCAAGGCCCCTAACAATTCAGACCAACCCAATTCGACCTGGTAAGGTCTCCAATCACCATGGGTTTGTTTGAACATTTGGGGACACCCCAAATTTTGCAAAATTTCATGACAGAGAAACCAATTGATAGACACGCCCACAGCATCAACCATGGAACTCAGGTTGCTGAACAGAACCTGTTGTGTTCCAGTCATTTCTAGGGCCTAGGGCATCAGCAATGCAAGGCCAGTCAAAGACACAGAGACCGTCCTGACCTGAGCTGCTGTGTGGCTGGCAGGCTTTGTTCGGGTGGGTGATTGGTTGAATGTCATATTCTACCGGTGAACCAACCAATCAACCAGCCAGGCAGGCAGACAGGCAGCCAGGCAACCAGCTAACTAGCCAATCAGCCAACCGATCAAGCAAGACATGTAACTGCTTGATTGCCATTCCCATGTTTGGATAGATCAGGATGGATCCTTTCTTCAATGTTCGCATTGCCTTAGTCCCATTCTGTTTATCTTCGCAGCCATTGGCTCATCTGTACAGCAACCTGCCAAAGTGCATGCCAACTTCACAAGTTTAGTCGCTGGGCTGCATCACAGTCATTTTGGAAGGGCAGGCCGTCAAAGAGGAACTGTGGTGCGTTTGATTGCGATTTACATGAGAAGCCAGGGATAAGAGAACAGATCCTGCAAATGGTACAGGCGCTTGTTGATTTTGCTGTTCTGCACCAGCACAGGGTTCCACGTAGAGGCGTTTTGCATCAGTACATATCGATTTTGGTATGGACTCAAAATCTTGCACCCCCAAATTGCAGAGTACTATCCTCAACACAGCCGATGTGAGCCCTTTGGTGCCCCAGTGGGGCTTCCATTGTGGCTCTGATGATAGCGATCTCCTGCACGGACTGAGGATGGGTCAGCAAAACTGTGGCTGTGGCCCATGTGACAAGGATGAGAACGAGACAACTGGCAAGGTGGACGATGTGGGAAGATCTGGCTACGCTCTTGACAAGGCCCTGGTACATTGGATGTTTGGGATGTGGACCCCATTGAGTCGCCTGCAAAGTCAATGATGGATGTAAAAGGGGTTGGTCTAACAGTCTAACAACTGGGGGGAATATCCCAGCATGTCTTTTTAAAGATTTTCATTGCCCGCAAGGGGTGTCTTTGGGAAGGGGCTTGGAAACCGCAGAGACCCTTCACATTCTATTGCTGGGCATGCTGCGATGCAATACAGGCAGCCGAGGAGACGATCTTTGAACCACCGAATGCTCCAATTGGACTGCGAAAAGGTGCGATTCTGACATTTTCGTCAAAGGAGACCACTTATGGCACTTTCTGGCCTGTTTTGGGCAGATGCATCATCATTTCTTTTTTGATTGGGCTTATATAGGCTATAGAAAATTTAATCAATCTATAATCTATCTATTTATTTATTTGTAACATAACATATATAGTCAGACCAATGCCCCGAAGACTTTTGTCTTTGGCAGACCCTTGGTCAGAATGAGTGTGACCGCAAGGTTGCAGCCCAAAGGCAGATCCTGGTCTCGTGAGATACTCGGGGGATCGATGCTGTTGGTTGCTTGATGTTGTGGGCCTCGGGTATCTTTTCAAACTTGGAGAAGCAAACAAACCTGGAAGAACATCGGATTCAGAAACGTTGGATATTTTTAAAGATAAATCCCTGTACATGAGTTTGTTCTGATCTTTCTGGTAGATTTTCGGACACCCAGTTTTGAGAGACGCTGATTTGGGGCAATGTCCCAGGTGGATTCGATCGATGCATCGGTGAAGGACGCTAAAAAGGCTGTGCCGAAAGCGTGGAGAAAACTCAGAGGCTCCAGTGATGCGATTGAGAAATGATGAGAAATGCATAGTCCATCACGGTGAGATTGATGATGATCAACCATGATCAACCGACTTTTACCTTGCGTCTCAGGTGAATTTGGAGTGTCGCACGGCTGCATTCCAGCTCTGGTCAATAAATGTATTGGTCTGATACTGGCGGTACTGGTACACAGGACCCAGCATGGAGGTAATTGAAACCATCCATTGCGCCTGCCTGAGAATTTCAAGGCAAGTGAACATCTGGGGAAGCCTGGCAATTGGCTCACGAGGCCCTGTCGGCTTTTTTATTCCAGGTCTGTGGGGATCATCGACTTATCGACCAATGGCAGGCCAAGGAGACACCAAAAAGAAGGAGCGGGAGATCGCCAAGAAGGGCATTGACGCCGCCTTGGCGCAGTTTGAGACCAATCCTTCTGAGGCACTGGGCTGGGCTGGATTCATGGGGGTTCCTTAAAATGGGGGATTCCAAAAGCATGGATTTCAATACTAAAATGGTCTATAATTTTGGATGATTTGGGGGTACCATCATTTTAGGAAACCACCTCATCACCCCAAAGAGTAGTGCTCTGCAACAATCATCAAGCGGATATGAGAGATGGGAGAACGGTAGGTGGTGAAGCCGAAACATGCCGAACTTCATCATACCGCACTCGCTCTTGTGAAGCGTGACACCCACAAAACACCAAGGGCCTCTAAATGAAAGCCAGTATGCCTGGTGGTGATGATGGCGTCCTCTTGAGCATGGCTGAAATCATGGAATCTTACTGCTCGTGTACAAGTTAGATCCCCATTCAACTCTGACTTTAAGACCAGTTGATGTTAGGGGCGATGCACACACACACACACATGCACAAACACACACTAGACACACATGTTTCCCCACATTCTTATCTATGTTTATCATTTGGCACACACACACACATTTGTAATGCCCTAAACAGAAACCATCTATGTCACGAAAGGTAGCTCCAGAGGGGCTACCTTGAGTTTTACTTTACGAAGTAAAGGGGAGGGCGGCCAGCCCCGTTACCTGATTATTCAGGAGATTGCTAGTCATTTTAGTACCCCCCCCCGTACGTTCGACACTTGGAGGCTATATCGCAAGCCAAGAGGCTATGGATCAGTACTAATCAAAAGGCAGCGAAGCAAACCATAGGCGCAAAATGGACGCAACTGATTCCGCCTGCTTCGGG
>Ga0126342_10005358_pt1 | contig 22338 bp, 27 predicted proteins | sample Cyp1metagenome_FD_92528 | JGI IMG/M metagenome (GOLD analysis project Ga0126342, IMG submission 92528) | Coral microbial communities from Lord Howe Island, Old Settlement Bay, Australia - Cyphastrea 1 metagenome | ecosystem: Host-associated > Invertebrates > Cnidaria > Coral ...
AAGAGGTGGCAAGGTCAGAAAAGAGAGGTAGCGAGGCAAGGTTAGAAAAAAGAGTTTTCCAAGGTTAAAAAAAAGAGGTAAGGTTAAAAAAAAGAGACGCAAGGTTTAAAAAAAGAGGGGCCCTATGAACATTGGCTAATGTCTATGTATCTAGGTATTTTATCTATATATATAATTGTGTATGTCTGTCCAACGATCCAGCTATCTAGGTATCTGGCTATGTATCTTTGTATCTATATAGTAGTATGTATCTATGCATCCATGTAACTATGTATTAATGTATCTCTCTGTGTGTGTGCTACTGATTATTATCACATGTAATGTGATGTAATGTACAGTAATTAGCGCGATGAAGTGTAATGAATGTAATGTCATGTCATGTCATGTAATGTAATGTCGTGTGAAGCAGCCTAGTGCCAAGTAATATAACACAATGTAAATCTAAGTGTGTATTAATGTAATGTAATGCAATGCAATGTAATGTAGGGTAGTGTAGTGTAATGCAATGTAATTATGCATGCACGCAAATACGAATACATTTCGTTGACGCAAACCAAATTAGGCATCCAAAACATCGCATGGTTGATGTTGTTCCCTCTAAAACTTGCCAAAAAAAAAAACAGAGCCCATGTTTACCCTCTGGTAAACTAACATAGCAATGGAAAATGGCCATTTATAGTGGATTTACCCATTAAAAATGGTGATTTTCCATAGCTATGTTAGTTCACCAGTGGGTATCCATTGTTTGAAATGCTGAAAACCGTCCTCAACGACTCAACGTTTGCCTCTGGCAGAGTCGTGACACTGCCCCAGCTTCCACTCGTCCTTACTCCATTCCTGAAGACAAAGACCTGACGGCATGGTGTTTTGGGAGTTTCCAATTTTTCTGGAAAATCTAAAAAATCATCAATGGATTCGTTTTCTTGGGAAAATATCTACTGGTTTTCTTGCCCCATGATTCATGATCTTAATTAGGGAAAATCGATGGTTTCCGGTTAAGATGTTCCCTTTTTCACCAATCCATTGGATCTTAATGATCATCAATGATGGATATATGGACATTAAAGGATAGAACTTTCATTGTTCCATGCAAACATCAAATATCAACCATCAATGATGAATAGAATGGATGAACCAATCAACCAAATATCAACCATCAATATCTACGATATGGATGAAATCAATGCATTGGTTGATTGGTTTAAGGGAGAATCGACGATATGTTCCTGGTTTTTATCATCAAATAATATCAAATATGTCCTGTAAACGTGTTCCCTCAAACAAAACCGATGGAATGGATGGTAATGAATCGAAATGGGATGGATATGGAATGGAAATGGGATGGAAATGGAACTCATGGGAATGGAATGTTTTAATCTATCAATGTGCTTGGGAAACTCTGATGCTCTCTTTTTTTCTCCAGTTCTTATTGGAAAAATCGTGAAGCCATTGGATGCAGCCAATAGCTCCGAACACCGGAAACTGATGGAAACCCAATGGAAAGCCATGGAAATGGATGGGAAATGGATGGGAAATCGCTGGAAATTGCTGAAGTTCCCAAAGTTGATGCGAATTTGTTTTGGATCGCAGGATATCAGGATATATCAGGCTTCACCCAGAGCCATTTGAGAGCTGGTGTGGGAGAGGGTGGGTGCACTTTGACTCAGGTTGTGAAAAAAGCGCTTGATGCTACTAGCTGTGCTCTTTCTGAATCAAATTGCAAGACGCTCTTGATGCTACGCTCTTGACTTTATCTTCGGACTTGCTGGGTAAACCAAGAAGGAAAGATCGACATTTGCAGCGATCTTTAGAGCAGAAAACCCCTATTTTGACCCATCTCCATGCACCCTGAGGGGCACACCTGTAGATTCCTCTCGCAAGGAGTAGACCTTCCATGGTTTACAGGGCTTAGGATTAGGATTCATCTTTGCTCTGCTTCCCTGCACCACGAGCTGCTTGATGTCCCAAGAATGATTGTGCCGCAGAGATTTATGGTCGGAAAACCCTCCAGAAATCTAAAAGGGTCAGTCATCGCACAAATTTCACGATCCCTTGTTCAAAGTTTGTCAACTGTTTGTCAACTGTTTGGGTTGGTAGTTTAGAATCAACAACGTGGGGCCTCCCCGCTCACCCTCGACAAGAAAAGTAAAATCATATATCAATCCAAACAAAAACATTTTGCCAGCAAATGTTCCACTACAATACCGCAATGAACAAACAACCGGCCAACGGCACACACCCAAAAGGGCGAACTACAATGGTTCCTAAAGTGAAACTCCTGCTGAGAGATCTGCATGCTGGTGAGAGGCGCCGACGTCCTCTGTCATACCTATCATCCCACGTCATCCTGGTGAGACCATAGGCCTCACTGGGAAGGAGGCCCAAGATCTCCATAGGCACCCGGTATGTGTCCTTGGAACGCCGCAAAAGAAAGCAGGGGAAGGCCTAGGATTGATGGGGATAGTTTGATGGAGATTCATCAAAAACGGATTCATCAAACCATAAACATTGCCCATAGGATCCATGTATGGTATATATGCTAACATTTGGGGTATATGGATGGTACATGTTACCATATATAGCATACATGGATCCTATGGGTTGGGAAGTTCATTTAAGCCTATACTAAAATCAACCTTCAATGGCATGATTTACAGTAGAGGATCTTTTGCGGGGCAGCATTGTTGTTGCCATAGGGGTTTAATTCTGGGCAGGAACGCGCTAAAAACTTCCAGAAATATCGATACATCTATAAAAAAAAAATACGGAGAAACCAAGAGAAAACACAGAATTCAGCAAACATCAAACTATGAACATATGAAAAAATGAAAAACCCACGGAAAAAACAACTCCCAGGTTGATTCGTTACGCAGCTGGTGTTCCACCTGTGGAGATATGGCCGCCATGGCCAAGGCACTAGGAACTTCTCCAAACCTGGCAGCATGGCCAATTCGAACATGCTATGGTGTCGACAAAATATCGAATGGAATCATTTGGCACCCCTGGGTTACTGATCAAAGGGCTACTCTTGGAGCAATAAGTGGTGATTCAAAAACATTGGAAATGGGACAGAAATGGAAACTAATGTAACTAATGGAAATCGGAAATCAGATATGTTCATCTGTTCATCTGGTGAGGAAACTCTGCAGCTCCTTGGCTTCCAGTTGGGAAATGTTGGGAATTGTGGAAAAAAGCAGAGATCCGAACAGATCGAAGGGCCCCAGGGCTCAGCCTGCACACTTCAAGTTCTCCTGGCCCACAATTCCAGCATGGAAAGTCAAAATGATCATGTCCATTTTTGGGAAACCTGTGGAAACTTTGGAGTTCTACCTTGGTTTAGAGGGGTATACACGGTATACCAGATAATGAGACGAATTGGGCCATTTTCAGTCTGAATGCCCGCTCATTGTCCAAGTTGGAGACAATAAACCATGGATATTCAACCTCTTAATAGGGGACACCCATCTGCGAACCTGACAATTCTAGCATTTTTTTCCAACCAGCAGCCCATGTTTCCCATAGTTTCCCATAGTTTCCCTACTTTTCCAGATTTGTGCCATAGCTTGTTAGATAGGTAACTGAGCCCAAAATCTGTGATTTCTCACCTGTTAGGTTACCCTAAACCCAACTAATAACAATAGTTCACCAAATTAATGCAGATAACAATAAGTGACAATAACAGATCATAATATTCACATATATATATATACATATTCATTCTCTAAATACATTGTCAATCTTTGAGAGTCCACGAAAAATGTTGTCTTTTTGCTGGATGTAACCATTATGTTCCATTCATAGCGGAGAGGAAAAAAAACTAAAGGGTTAAACTACACAAAATCATGGGTTGTTATTAGCAACCCCAAAAATAGTATGTGAAAAATATGGAACACCTTGAAATATGGAGTAAATATCATCGAGCTAGCAAAAAAAGGTTTCACAGTGTTCGGCATCTTCTGGGTTGCCATCACATTATGAATATATAATATTTAGCAGCTGCCTTAGCCCCTATACCTTTTATAGCAGGTACATTATCTGCAGAATCACCTAAAATAGCCAGGTAATGTGGTCAACCCAATGATACCCTCCGGTAAACTAACAGTTTGCTATTGAACATGGCCATAGAAATAGTTGATTTACCCATAGAACATGGTGCTTTACCATAGTTTTCCATAGTTATCCAGAGGGTAAACCTCCATTTTCCAATGGTTTTCCTATGGTTTTCCCATTAAAAATATTAAAACTTCCATTTTCCCATGGTTTTCCTATGGTGTTCCCATTAAAAATATTAAAACCTCCATTTTCCAATGGTTTTCCTATGATTTCCCATGAAACCCACCATGGCTTGTCACAATGCTCCTGCACCGCTCGGACGTCCGACATCTCACCGGCAGAGGTGTCGCGATCAAAGCGAGGGTTCTTTAAGGCCTGGAATCATCCAGCGATTTCATTGCGGTTCTATATGTCATTATGTCATTAGTACAAGATGATGGCATATGATAGCTGGTCATAGCTGGTCATTTTTTTACCTGTAGATATCTCAGAAGCACCCAATCTTGAGCATCTAGAAAAAATCGAGAGAACCATGGGGATTCAGCCCCGCAAAGCTGCCCAAAGCTGCCCTGCCGCGCCTCGCTGGACCAAGGGCCGAACCAGGCCTGGATCACACGCGCCTGGTTGAAGAGCGTGTCACGTCGCTCGTGGTGCAAGGTGCCATGTTGCCTAGGGCAACATCGACGACTGAAACTGGGGAAGTGGGGAAGTAGATTCGAAGTGTAAACGTTTACATACCGAACTGTAAAATCACCACCTCTAATGGGTAAGTCAACTAGTTCTATGTGCCATGGCTTCAATAGCTATGTAACAAATTACCAGAGGGCAGATAAAGTCTGATACAAAAACCAGCAGATTCTGTCATGAATCCAATAGGTATCGCATTCAACTTTTGGCCATGCTATACCATGCTATGTGAACGTGAGCCATCCTTGGCCGTCCAGATCCCCCAACGAAATGGAGCTTCATCCGGCCCGCCGGAGTGTCAAGAATTCTTTATCCAGAATTCAATGAATTATTGAATTATCATGAATGGTGCGTCTGAAATGAAATGAAATGAATCTCATGTCAGCCAGTAAACTGATAAATTTCATGTTAGGCTTATCTCGGCTCTCTACCCTCTGGTTATGACTAACATAGCCATGGAAAGATCCACCATGCTATTAATAGGTAAACCATCTATTTCTATGGACCATTTTCCATGGCTAATCGAACCTCTCACCTTGGAGGGGCAGTCGCCAAGGTGCTGATGGCAGAAGCCCACCACACTCTCCTGGCCGACAAAACCGATGTCCATCCGTGACTTTCCCATGTCTTCACCAAAACGATAGAAAAGCTGCTCCAAGATGGCAACAACTCAGCTCTTATCTGTGAAAAATGTTGCTTTAGAATAATCATTGTTCTTATGTTCACCTCAATTGCTTATTCTAATGATTTTTAAACTTGAAAAAAAAAACGGAAAACACATGGAAAATCAAAAAGCAAAACTTCAAAACTGAAAAAAAAAAACGGAAGCAAAATAAATGGGGGAAAAAAGGAACGTCAAAAATGGGGAAAAAATGGAAAAATGGATTTGTCCATTTGCATTGTTTTTGCATTTATGTTGCTTTTTCGATTTGCTTTTTTGCTTTTATTGTGCTTTTGCTTTTTTTCGCGCTTTCGTCGCGCTTTTTTCAAGTTTTAAAAAAGTTGGAAAAAGCTGTGGTCTTTCTGAAATAACATTGTTCTTTATATATCTCTTATCTGGATTTAACTGGTAGTTTCCAAGTGTCCAACTTTTCTATCTAGTTTTGAGTCAACATAATTTCATAGCCTAAGACCTAAGAACCAACATCGCCAGCAGTTCATACTATCGGCCGAGAAGGTTTTTGTGATGCAGCCGAGCGTCGTTCATCAGCACAAACTTCCCACCGCAAAGCAAGACGCGAAGAGACAACCTGATGCGGGTTGCTATCGGTTGCTATGGGCTCTGGGCAACTTACAATCATTCCCCCTCAAATAAGCCAGTTGCGCAGGTGGTTTCCTTTACAGGTACAAGTACTAACCCACATTTCTGGGGCTTTGCCAGCGAGGTTGCCCGGAATTCTGTCTGTATTGAGAACCCTTCTAGACAGATTGATTTTCACCGCAGCATAGAACCCAAAAGAAACATGTCCATCACCAGAGTTCGGCAAACTTCTTTTTCCATCTTTTTCCCCTGCAATCTGCAGAAAGTGGTGGGAAAGAGGGGAAAGAGGGGAAAGAGGGGAAAGAGGGGGAGCCACCTCTTAAGCTACGAGACTCCGCCAAGGTCTTCCGTTAACACAGCGGTTTTCACCGCAGGAGCTGAGCCCAAAGCTCAACGTTTTCGATGAGCAAAGTGGATGAACCTGAAACGAGCGCTGAACGTCCTGGAAGGATTTTTTGGGATAGTCCTGGAACGGCTGGGAAAACACGAGGTTTTCTTTATCATGTTCAACTGCCATTTGTCACAACCTTCCAAACCATTCTATACATCATTATATACATATATCATATATCATCACATATTTCTATATATTTCTAGATGTTTTTATCTGTCTACTTTCATGTCCGTTGATGTTTCATGTTGGTTCCGCTTCGATTGCTGCCTTTCATCAGGCTGTCGTAGCCACCAATCTCCTGGCTTTCAGTGACCCTCCAGGGTTGGTGGAGTTGTCCACCGTCCCAAAGTCGTCCCGGAATTCCAAAGGATGGATTGCCCAGTTCATTCCGGTTCTTTGTTTCACTGAATTGGTTTAAGGGAAAATCTACAAGAAACCATGGTTTTTACCATCAAATATAGGGCTTTCCTGTAAATTTTCCCTTAAACCAATCCATTGATTGTTGGTGGGTTGGTATACATTCACATGCTGTCGACATGAGCCATTGTACTAGACAACCATTCCCCCATGCGTCGCCGCGATGCAACTCGCCGAACTAGTAACTACGCCCCAGCTTCGTTCACTCCGTTCGCAAATTGAAGGAAAACAGCATTACGGGCAGCCATACATGTTACACAACAGCAATTTGGGGAAATTTGGGGTTGAAACATGTTGAAACTCTGGCTCTGACCACCCAAAACTATCAGAACTCTCTGGGAGGCTATCTGTGGCTTTTCACCTGTGATTCACATCCTTCCTCCAGGGATGATGGCACACATAGAAAAACCCGTTGGTTTTTGTGGGGAAAATGTGACAGGAAAACCTTCTATTTGGGGAGGGGCTTGTTGCAAGAGAAAAATCCACCTTGGAAGAGAAAGCAGAAAAAACATCTCCACGGCATGAAGCATAAAAAATGCCGTAGAATATCTGTATAGATATATGACATAAAATGCAAGACTGCATTGGAGAAGTTTCGATCATGGAGTTCTCAGAAACACTGGTCCGTAATTTTGTGTGGAACAAAAACCTGAAAATTGGAAATATGTATTATTTTGAAGTCTCGGAACGCACTACTGGAGTGCTTCTCAGCTGTCATCTATGTTTGAAAGTAACACCATTTCTTTAAAGGAAAATAATGTAACACTTAACACTCCTTCCAAAAGACTCCAGCTGCCTGGTTTTTGGCAAGTAGCACTATTTCTTTGAAACTTCCCTTTACTGTGCATGTTTATCATACACGCATCTTTTTAAATTTTCATGCTTTGTGAAGAGTACATTTGATACACAGAGGATGCCTCAGAAGGAAGCACGATAAATCAGATTTGCTGTGGATTAATCTGGATTCATCCTAAGGATCAAAACATCGGAAAACAAAAAGGAAAGAAAAAAAAAATTGGGGGGACTAATTACTTGGATCTAGCATGATCTAGCCATGTTCAGACGTCTGGAAAACACTTTTCTGGGGGTGTCTTTCTTTTTTTGTTGTTTTTTGTTCTTTGTGGTATTGCGTGTGCGTTCAATCAGCTTAAGTTTTGTGTCCATTCGAAAAGGCTTGTGCATGAACAACAAGAAGCCAATAATTATTGCTTCAGATCATGCAATACGTTTACAAAAAACATCAATAAACACTAAATATATACAAAATTCTACAAACAACTGGTAGCTTCGGCGCTGGCAACCAGCCTTTCTGTAAATAAAAAATTGTAAAAAAACTATGGTTTCCGGATCTTCCCTTCAACCTCTTCATTCAACCGCAACGGATCCTGCCACCAGCTCCAACTGAAGACCAGGACGTTGCTCTGATCGATGGGATGGGGCCAAGTCACATGCCTTAAGGATGTCTGGGGACGATGAAGGGGATTAATTTTTCGCGTGCTGAGTGCTGAGATGGATTCTATGGATATGGAATGATACACACATATATATATACATATATATATATACATATATATATATACATATATATATATATATATTGTGGACATTATGGATTCTACAGATATAGATCATTAATTAATGATATTTATATATAGATATACGGTGGATTATACGATGATATCTGTACGAGACTGGGTCAGCTCCAGATTCTTCTGACTACTGAGAATGGCTAGAATACGGCAGAATACGCTCTTTGAACTCTTGATTCCAGCTTGTTTCCGATTGTGTTTTTCTGTGATGACAACGCCAAACCAACCAGCCTTGCTTCGGGGCTGGACCCCATGGAAATTTTCTCGTAGCTGATTCAACATTTTTCAACATTGACCCATGAAAAAGTGGGTAATGTCATTTTTACCACCCATGACTGGGAATGGTTTATACAAGCTATTTTCACGTATGTATATGTATTTATGGTGAGGGGGACGGCTTATTGTTGGACTTTACCCACAGAGAAATCTTAATGGCTGACTTTATAAACAGCACCCTTTGATACCCATCAAACATGGCTGGGAAATCCCCGAACAAAGTGGAGGGTTTTTCATCGGAATTAATAAACGGGAAAATCATGGACCTCAAAAGCTTGAAATTGTCGAGGACGCCATGGTTGATTCCCGAAAGAGTGCTTATGCAAAATAACTTACAATAAGCCGTCCAGGGCCTTGCAAAGAAAGCTGCTCGTCAAAGTACAGCTGGACGGTCTCCGCCTGCGTCAGTGAATGGGGTCGCAGGTCATCCCGCCGCCCCCTATGAAGAATAGAGGCCCCCATCACAGTTTCGATTGGGAGTATTGAGTATTAATTTTCAACGGATGACCACCATCGTTCTTGGCAGATTGTGTGCGCCATGAGCATCACCCACCTCCCAAGTGAAGAGATTGTCGAAGAATCGTGGTGGTCCGCTGGTTTCCCAACCTCTGTTGTTGCTGGGGGGAAGCACGCCAGTTGTTAGCCAGCAAAAAGCAAACCAAGAAATTCATAGAAATTCAAGAAATGTCATGAAATGTCATCATTTAGTGAAGGCTCCTTCACTGCGGGACCAAAAGGGTGGGGCATCAAATATTTCACAACGTGACTAATTACTTATCTCACTCAAAAGAAGGTAGGGGTCTTTGTTGTGCCAAACTTTCAAGGCCCCAAGGAGATTCACAAACAAAAATCAGTACGGTTGATTCGGGTCATAGAACCCAAGCCCCACAACATGAGATAAAGCAGTTCTGAACTGCCAGAATGTGAAGTAAGAGTCGAGTCGTGGTGGGTCATGAGCAATACCGGGCGCAAAAATTCACCATAGTTCACCGGTTCACCGCCCACATCAACCAACAAGGATGGCACTGAGATTCCCAGCTCTTGGCATCCAAATCCACCAGTGCTGGCACCGCCACCGACTTGGGATGCTTCCGCAAGAGCTTCATGATGGGTTCAGCCCAACCTTCGCTTTCGGGTCAGGCTGCCAGGCTTTGGAAAATGCATAGCCACTCCGGAACAACCACTCCAATTGTCTACAATCGATGCGGGATTGCGATGAGCTTCCATGATGTATATATAATATATATATATATGTATTGTATGATGACTGTTTCTGCCCCCCTACTGAACTATATGAACAGTTCATACTGGAGGGTAGATTGCCATTTTTGTCGCCTAAGTGTCCATTGAAGTCTTGGCTATCACCAATTTTCTTGGTCGAATCACCCATTTTTCTTGGTTGCACCGTTTTTGTTGGTTACCCTCTGGGAAACGTTTACATAACTATGGAAAATCACCATTTTTAATGGGAAAATCCACTATTTCTATGGCCATTTTCAATAGCTATGTTAATTTACCAGAGGGTAAATCACAATGTTTGGTTCTTAAAGCCCGATGTTTGTTGTTCCTACCCTCCTACCCTCCACCACATCTCCAATCCCACCTGTCTGAGGCTTCACGTAGCAGTCGAAGAAGGCCTAGCTATACATCCTATGGGGGCATTATTGGGCTAAGAATTGAAATTGCCGGAATCCTCAAAATTCCGTGTGTTTGGTGGTTTGAACTAGCGTTGTTTTCGGCCGTGTTTTCCTTGGTTCGATTCCACTATTGGCTACTTGTTGGTTAAAAAATAATAATTCCTGTGCGTGAAGATGTCCCATGATCTTCTTCTTGGTGTTAAGAAAAACATCTGATGGATAGCATCTGTCTTGGTTAAATTCCCTGATGTTGCTGGTTAGTATTTGTCTTTGTGAAAGTTTCGTTATTTCTCCTGGCTGAAAATCCCTATCTGTTCGTCATCGGTTATGTAGCATTTTCTTGTTTATTTTGGTGGGGGGAGAAATGAGAAACCCTCAGGAAAATCCAAAAGAGAAACAAAACATTCCTATAGCCATCTTTTTCAAAGTTTTGAAATCACCTAACCCAACATGTTCGTTTTTATGAAACACCCAAGGGGAAAAAATAACACACAAATCATCTTTGGGATGATTCCCCCAATCCCATCACATAAAAACTGACCTCGCAACGCGAGGGTATCCATAATTTATTAATTTAGACTAAGTTGGTATCTATGAACCATGAAATCAAGCAGTATCAAGTATTATTCATCACTACATCATAACCACTACATGGACGAGTTCATTTTTGGCTATTTCTGTACCCAAAATTGTCCCGCTTCCATCCCACTGGTCACCCCGATGCGACCGAGATTTATTCCAAGTCGCCAGCGCCTCTCCTCGTGCCGCCTCTCCCCCCGCACTGCGCGCGGCAGCGGTGCCCTGCGGCGCCGCAAGGCGGAGCCAAAGCAGCTGGACACCCTGGATGAGGTCGGAGCCTGCCTCCTGGGATGACGAGGGGCGCCACTTTTGGGGGGACATGCTGACATGCAACCATTTCGGTCTGATCTACCCTCCAATAAACTAACGTAACTATGGGAAATCACCCCTTTTATATAGTAGGTAAAACAACTATAAATCGCCGATTTTTAATAGCTATGTTAAATTACCGGATGGTATTTGGGGGGCAGAGAAGGGGTTCAGAAGAGGAAAATGTGACTGTCAAATACTGTCAACCAGCCAAATGGTGATTCCCTGCCACCCTTTTCTACCACCCTTCCTGCACCACAATTCATAGGTTTTGGTACCTGTTTGCACTTCCAAATGCTTAGCAGTCAGTGGCTCTTAAGTCTTAAGGGATACCAAGTGGCCCGATGTGGTCAGGCCGTGTCTCTTAACCATCAGAAATTTGGATGTAACCGATCTAAGCTCAACAAAACTTGAATTTCAGGATGGGTGTCTCCCAAAATTTGTGATATATGTTTACCTGGAGTGGTGACTTGAACTATCAAAATGTGGATCTGACCCCAAAACATAGACTTGGAGGAGAAAACTTGGGAACAGGTAAGACTAAATATGTAATTATGTTTAGTTCACCCCAGTATACATGGGATAAGCCCACCTGCAAATCATACGGGAGAAGTTCAAGGTTTGAAGGAGAATCCGCAAAACGGTTGGCAAAAAAATGCATGTTTCCTTGAATGGCTGAAGGGACAAAATCCTTGCCTGAATGATTTGCAATGTATGGACATGGATGTTACTTGCCTAAAACATGACTTGGGAACTGGTAAATATGTATATTGTTCTTTCTTTCTTTCTTTCTTTCTTTCTTTCTGTCTGTCTGTCTGTCTGTCTGTCTGTCTGTCTTCCTTCCTTCCTTCCTTCCTTCCTTCCTTCAGTCCTTCCTTCCTTCCTTCCTTCCTTCCTTTCTTCCTTTCTCTCTCTCTCTCTCTCTCTCTCTCTCTCTTTTTTTCTCTGGGAATGGATGCCGTGTGTGGCTTGGAGACCCCCAAGAAATACATCCTGGCAACCCCAGAAACCTGGAAATTATGAGGCAAATGGGTAACATATCATCTATAGCTTCCCAGAAAGACTTGTCTAGCTTTTAGGGGCCTGTATGCATTGACAATGATGTTTGGAGTAAGTTAGCATCATTTGGAACCCAGTGGAAGCTGAACATCGCACCCAAGACTGAAATCATGGCGCTAATAACATCTACCTTTGGACATGGGCTTGATGTACCATGTGGACAGCAGGTACTGGCTGTGGGTTGTATCATGAGCCAGTCAGTGACTCCCGTTGAATCATCCAGGTCCGTGTGAACATTGACAATGTTCAAAAACCACCAAAAAGGAACTCGCAAAACAACCGACCATATGGATCCATATGGTTATTGAGTTTGAAGATGCCAAACATCACATTCTACGGAACCAAAAAAAAACACTGGGATTCCGCGATTCAAAAAACTGGTCCTGGCGTGGGATTTGTAGCTCAGTCCAGGCCATACCTGGCTGGTTCTTACCATGGTGAAACTTAGATACCTGCCAAAAGAATCATTTGTTTAGCTGGTTATAGCTGGTTGGTACATTTTACCACTGATAGCAGATCTGATAGCAAAAGATTGAAGTACTCAAGTATCTGACCCAAGGTGACCCAGGCTCTAATTACTAAATAATCATAATAATAAATAATTAATAAATATAAATAACAATATAAGGTGTTCCTCCAGGTGCTCCCAATGGTGCGAGGACTTCATTTTCCAATATGTTCACAGTTCCTGTCCTCAAGTCAAAGTTTAAGACCACCTTCTGTCATCTTAACTATATTGGAACTGCTCACAGTCGATACGGCCATACACGGCCCCCCACATATAAACGAAGCCTCGAATGGATCATAATTCAGTCTGGTCATTGTGAAACACCATTTGGGTTGACATTTTCAAGCGCCCAAAATTTCGAGAACTACCCTCTGGTAAACGTTTACATAACTATGGAAAATCACCATTTTTCATCATGTTTCATGGGAAAATCCACTATTTCCATGGCCATTTTCCAGTTCGCTTTTTGTATGTTTACCAGGCCGGGTACTCATGAGTTACCCCTGAGTTAGCTGGCCACACGGGGACCACCAATAATGACGGCCAAATATCCAGGCAAGACAGCGACATTGTCCCAATGGTCCACATCCAAATATTATCTTCTCGGATGATCACACTTCCAGCTCCCAGCTTCCGTTCCAGGTCTACTCAGTAGTAACTTTCTGGTCATTTAACAGTTTGCGAACTGGAAAGATTCACCCATTTTTAATCAGTAAATTAACGATTTCCATATTTTCGATGGGCCATGGTTTCATTTTTACGCATGTTTCATATTTTTTTCATAAATCAACATCAATCACTATCCCATAGGATCCATGTATGCTATATATGGTGTGCCATGGATCCCATCAATATACCCCCTTTATGTTAGCATATATACCATACATGGATCCGTCATGGGTATGGAAAATCACCATTTTCTGATATTTTTTGTCATAAATCAACATCAAAATCACTATGGAAAAATCCACCATGTTTATCATCAATTTCATGGGAAAATCCACTATTTCCATGGCCATTTTCCAGTTCGCTTAATATGTATCCAATAATATGTATCCAATAATGATGAGTGTTAACTGTTAATATGTATCCACTATCATTAACTGTTATACAATCATCACAGTATTGGCAATTGATTAACCCATTAAAATTAGGTACCTCAAAATTATGGATGGTTAATACTAAACTAGACATTCACATCTATGGTCCCCTAGGTCTTCCATTTTGACCCACATCCAAATCAACATTAAAATCACTATGGAAAATCACCATGTTTAATCATTTTTATCATGTTTCCTGGGAAAATCCACTATTTCCATGGCCATTTTCCAGTTCGCAAAGGTGGTAACCGTCGCACCTGTGAGGTCGGGCCGCTGGATGGCTGGCACTGTGCCATCCTCGACCACGATGATTTCCATCAAGACATCGCCGCTGGAGTCCAACAAGGCCTGGACACTGGACGGCCAACCTGAAAAAAGCCTCCCTGGTAATGAAAAACATAGGAAAAACCCTAGGAAAACCATAGGAAAATGGGAAAATCATAGGAAAAACCATAGGAAAATGGAGGTTTTAATGGGAAAATCATAGGAAAACCAGTGGAAAATGGAGGTTTCAATGGCAAAATCATAGGAAAACCATAGGAAAATGGAGGTTTTAATGGGAAAATCATAGGAAAACCAGTGGAAAATGGAGGTTTCAATGGGAAAATCATAGGAAAACCATAGGAAAATGGAGGTTTACCCTCTGGTAAACGTTTACATAACTATGGAAAATAGCTACCCGGCCTGGTAATGACTGTTACAGTTTGCGAACTGGAAAATGGCCATTGAAATAGTGGATTTACCCATTCAAAATGGTGATTTTCCATAGTTGTGTTAAATTATACCGGAGGGTAGCTACATAGCCATTGAAAAAATTAGGCACATAGAAATAGTTGTTTTGTTTCGAACTTAAAGATGGTGATGTTGCATAGCTGTGTTCGGAAGGTAACATACCCTCCGGTAATCGTGGCTGGGAAAATCATCGAACTATGGCTGGTGTCACTTCCTCCACATCACCAGCTAGGCGCTTCACGAACTTAACCACCATCTTCAGATGTCTTACCCCCATGCCAGCAAATATACACACTTAATGGTTTCACATAATGAATTGTAATCTCCATATATATATATGTATTTATATATTTATATTCATACTATATAATATTGTACGTTGGGAGTACCCACTCTCCACGGGAATCACCGCTGTCGCATGCTGTCGCTTTCGCTTCGCCACGTTGCACCTCCACCGTCCTGTGGAGCAGCACGCCGTTCTCGCCGCAGGGTGATGGTGCCAGACGCCCACCCGGCACCGCGATGATCTGACGTGGCCATTGGAGGCCCCGCTAGGACCACAATGGGACTGGAACCGGAATGCAATGTTTAAGATATAGAGATTAATAAATATATTATATATATGCATATATATACACACACATATATATATGTGTGTACATGTATGTATATATATATACATGTATATGTATATATGTATATATATATATATATGGTGCATTCGATTCTATTAAAAGGTCTTATTTATCTATGGTCCTCTATTTATTTGTTTATTTGCTTATCGATCTATTTATCTATGTGGATTGTCTGCTCATTTTATGCACCCATCACTGGATTGAGGTAATCTAGGTGTATCGACAGATAGATCAATAGGTGGATGGACTAGTTCGATTACATAGGGTTGATGGAATCGATAGATGGTTAGGTGAGATAGATTAGATAAATATCATATATATCGTATATGTTATATCTTAAATATTGATGGAACAGATAGATGGGATAGATTAGACCGTGGTAGATGCATACTCGACAAATTACATGGCTACTATCTAGATATTTGACAGATATATAACAGATAGGTTTACTATGGTTTACTAGACAATATGTTAGATACATTAGACATAATAAGCAGATTGGGCAGATTAAATAGAAAATTAAAAAACTAGATAGGTAGATGGATGGATAGATAGATTAGATAGATTAGATAGATTAAATAGAATAGATATATTTGATAGATTAGATGGATTAGACAGATTTGATTAGATAGATTAGATCGGTTGGATAGCTTAGAAAGATTAGATAGATTAGATAGATTAGATAGGTAGGAGAGATAGGATAGATAAGATAATCAGGATAATCAGGATAATCAGGATACATAAATAGGATAGATAGAATAATCAGGATAGATAGGACAAGGAGGAAAGATAGGATAGATCGGATATATCGGATAGATCGGATAGATAGGATGGATAGGATAGATAGGGTAGATAGGATAATCAGGATAATCAGGATACATAGGATAGATAGGGCAATCAGGATAGATAGGATAAAGAGAAAAGAGAGGATAGATAGGATAGATCGGAAAGATCGGATAGATCGGATAGATAGGATGGATAGGATAGGTTGGATAGATTGGATAGATCGGATAGATAGGATCGATAGGATAGAGAGGATAGGATAGATAGGATGATCAGGATAGATAGGATAAAGAGGAAAGATAGGATAGATAGGGTAGATATTAGATGATATTAGGATAGATCGGATATATCGGATAGATAGGATGGATAGGATAGATTGGATAGATCGGATAGATCGGATAGATCGGATATATCGGATAGATCGGATAGATAAGATAATCAGGATAGATAGGATAAAGAGGAAAGATAGGATAGATAGATTGGATAGATTGGATAGATCGGATAGATAGGATAGATAGGATAGATAGGATAGAGAGAATAGATAGGATGGATGGGATGTACGGGATGGATGGGATAGATTGTAGATTCGATCAGATTAGATTTGACTAGGTTAGATTATATTAGGCCTAGGCTAGATTCGATAGATAGATAGGCAGGCATATAGATCGATATTGGAATTTAGCCAGTTGTGATTTGCCTACTTGGGACCTAAAACATCTTTCATCAACAAAAATGAGCACTGACTGCATGGGTGAGACGGTTGATGCCCAGAGGGTCTCAGGTGTATACCTGGAAGCGGCTCCTGATGAACGAATCGTGAAAACAAACAAGACTAGAGACAAAAGAACACATTGTGCCCAGCTTGGGCACAGAATAACCACAGAACGAAATTCTGATTATACAGCCTGCCAAGTCCCTGAAGCTGGCGGGTCAAGTCCGTCTACAATCTCATGGTTGAGAAAACCAAACACCAAAAACCTGGCACTTACCCTCTGGTAATTTAACATAGCTATTGAAAATCACCATTTTTAATGGGAAAATCCACTATAAATGGCCATTTTCAATAGCTATGTTAAATTACCAGAGGGTAACTCATCATTTTTTCCATGATGAAGATGAAAATTGGCCCAACCATCCCAGATTGAGACAAGATGCTGCCGACAATCCTTTCCGCTTCGAGGTTGCGGCACCCTCGTCGTCCGCCAAACGATGTGGGAAGGCCATGGCGACCTGCGGTTTCTGGGATGGTATGCGCTGAAAAGTCAATCAGAATGGGCCAACCAAAATGCTGATTCTTGAGTGGGAAAGGGGGTTCGAGGATATATCGAGTTTGTTCGATGGACTAAAATGATGATCTCAAATGGAAAATGGAAGCTTATCAAATTGGTGATCTATAGCTGATTTGTAAGGATGGCACATTGTTAAACATAACTGTAACTGTAACATACTATAACGAGGCTAACAGATAAATTTACGGGGATATATCGAGCTAGCTAGATGGATTTATTGGTTTATTAGGTGGGAATGGCACATTCGTTTCAAGCAGTTTTAATGTGGAGTTTTGATGAGTTTTGAATATGTTTGACTGAGTGTCCATTATATGCCATCTTGTATGCAAATCTCAAAACATGCGGGACCAACAACAATGGTTGATGAATAAACGGATCGAAATTCGCAACCTCTCTACCAAGATTATCACCGAAGCCCCCTTCCTGGGGATTCTAACTAAGCACATAAGAAAACGATGGCACGCAAGAATCACGTTCGCAAGTGGCATTTGGCCTTAGTCTCGCTAAGTTGAACTGCGTTGTTGACAACTTGACTTATTTGACCTAAATGCAGTACAAATAAAAAAATACAATCACGCTGGTGTTTGTATTGGGTGTGTCTTGAATCTTGAAAGTTGGGGTGCCCAAAAATCTTGGCTTCTCACAGGTCTCCAATGATATTTTCTTGCGCAAGACCTTGTCACGCAATGCCAGGTCAGAGGCTTGAACTTTGAAGCTGGTTTCAGTTGAAGATAGGCTCGTTCTGGGGGTTCTACACGATTCTACACGCAATTCTGCATGGCATAATGTGATGCAACATTGTACAGGAAATGGAAGAAGAAAAACTTCAAGCAACTCAAAAACCGAACTGTTCAATCGCATCCTTGCCTGTAGCACATTCTTCTGCGAAAATCCTAAGCACCGAGATCATAGCCATGCGACCGTTGTTGTTCTTCTTCCTTCCACCCCACACGACGGGTGGGACTTTACACCCGAGCACAGGGCATTAAGCCAGTGGGCTGATCCAGTCTGAGTGGATCTCATGCTAAAGCAAGAGCAAAGGCAGCTCACAAATCAAAAAGACACACGAAAGTGTCTGCGTCATATAAGTACTGCACGAAGCAGTAAGCATCAATCGCTTCGGGGACAAAGTGCTAACATGATTTTAATCTTCACGACGAAGCTGAAAATATTCGAGGCACCAGGGTGCAAGTCATCCGTCACTTCAAATCTCTGGCTTGATCAGAACGCATGACGGCGCCGAAGTGCGTGCGCCAGTGTATCCAGACCGGCCAGGCTCAGGTGAGCCCTCATGCAATAGCGGAAAGCTATAGTGGATCGACTTGAGTGACAGTTGCATCCTATGTTTCATAAAATCAGGAGCGAAAGATCGCGACCAGCCAACGCATAGTGTACAGACCGGCAGACATCCATCTGATTGCAGCAAACATATCAATCCTTCCATTGTTGATCTCACGAGCCCTGAAGTCAGCAGAGTACAAAGTCACCAACCATGCGACCATTGTTGAATACCTTCATTCTCATCTCATCAGTGTACCTCTGAACACCGAAGGGGTCGCCATAGTTGCCAGCCTCCTTTGCACCGGTGCTCCTTCCATGCCAACTCCAAGAGTCTGAAGACTCCCAGGCCCGTGATGGAGCAACCAGCTGGTGAATTTTCGACGCCAGGAAACCCAACGGATGCCATCCGTTGCCCACGAAAAAAACATAGCAAACGACATCTTAAGAAGAAAAGACATGTCCAATTGCCGTCATTGCTACGCGCCCGTGCTTGATTTCAGAACCGCGCAACTTGCGGAAGCCTTTCTCATCTTCGACGGCAGTAAAGCCAGGGGCCACGAAAGTCGCCATAAGGCCCATCACCAGTCCCCCACCTGTTAAAATGATTGATTGGTGGGTTTATTGGTAGAAATGACGATGATGAGGATGATATGATTTGATATGACTACAGGTCCCAAGTGCAACTTCAAAACTGTACTTCTTGAAGTTCTGAAGTGACAGCCCCCGAGCCTGATCCACCAGACCATTGTTGTGCAGGACCTGGTCCAAAGGGGAGAAAAATAAAACAAGAGCACCGCACGCAACAATATGCACATACACTCATACATCTCATACATACATACATGCAGTATTCTTCATATAACCGGAGGAAGTTTTGAAGTCATGTTTCGGACTTGTGGACGGATGCAGCAACAGTGGGGCAGAGAAGAGGAAGAGTCAAAAGAACCAAAATCAAAGCGCACGAAAAGGTACAAAAATTGCGAAACGCTGTATTTTTCGAATGCTTTGAGGCTTCGGAGGGTCGAAAAGTAGGCTCGCAGGCATCTGCTGGGATAAGCGATGAAAAATTGCACGCCGTTGTGGCGCGAAGCACAGTTGAAAGTGAAAAAACTAAAAACACCACGTTCGGAGCATTTTTGGAAGTTGAGATGTTGAAAAAGTGTACGCCGCTGTGGCGCGAAGCACATTCTGAAGTCAAAACAGAATTTTGTTCATTTCAAAGCTGTGAGGCTGTGAGCTTTCAATTCTTGAAGAAGTCTCGCAGAATTGCGCGTTTCAGATAGATAGAAAGAAAGAAAGATAGATAGAGAGAGAGAGAGAAGGGGAAAAAAACAGAGCCTCAACCACATTTCTATCCATCAGTTCGCTCTGCCATCCATGCGTCACAGCAACCAAACTCTCCTATAGGTTTCCTATCTTTGAAACTTCCGTCGCCGCCTTGTGCGGTACATTGCGGTACTACTGGTGTAAATAAATATATATATATATATTCATTGTTGTATATATGTGCGTGTGATATTGTTTGTATGTATGTATGTATGTATGTAGGTAGGTAGGTAGGTAGGTAGGTAGGTGGGTAGGTAGGCAGGTAGGTAGGCAGGTATGTATGGATGCATGCATGCATGGGTGGATGGATGGATGGATGGATGAATGGACGGATGGATGTAATGTAATGCAATGTGCAATGCAATGCAATGTAATGCAATGTAATGCAATGTAATGCAATGTAATGCAATGCAATGTAATGTATATGTATGATGGATGTATGGATGTATGGATGTATGGATGCATGGATGTATGGATGTATGGATGTATGCATGTATGGATGTATGGATGTATGGATGTATGGATGTATGGATGTAGTGTTATGTATTGTTATGTATTGTTATGTATTGTTTATGTATTGTTTATGTATTGTTATGTATTGTTACGTATTGTTATGCATTGTTATGTATTGTTATGTATTGTTGTGTATTGTTATTGTTATGTATTGTTATGTATGGTTATGTATGATTATGTATGGTTATGTATGGTTATGGATGGATATGTATGGTTATGGATGGATATGTATGGTTATGGATGGATATGTATGGTTATGGATGGATATGTATGGTTGTGGATGGATGGATAGATGGATGGATGGATGGACGGACGGATGGATGGGTGGATGGATGTATGGTTATGTATGGATACGTATGGTTATGGATGGATTGATGGATTGATGGATGGATGGATGGATGGATGTAGTGTTATGTATGTAATGTTGTGTATTGTTGTGTATTGTTATGTATTGTTATGTATTGTTATGTATTCATACGTATTGTTATGTATGGTTATGAATTGTTCTGTATTGTTATGTATTGTGATGTATTGTTATGTGTTGTTATGTATTGTTATGTATTGTTATGTATTGTTATGTATTGTTATGTATTGTTATGTATTGTTATGTATTGTTATGTGTTGTTATGTGTTGTTATGTATTGTTATGTATTGTTATGTGTTGTTATGTGTTGTTATGTATTGTTATGTGTTGCTATGTAGTGTTATGTATTGTTAGGTATTGTTATGTATTGTTATGTATTGTTTTGTATTGTGATGTATTGTTATGTATTGTTATGTATTGTTATGTATTGTTACGTATTTTTATGTATTGTTATGTGTTGTTATAAGTATTTTCATGTATTGTTATGTATTGTTATGTATTGTTATGTGTTGTTATTTAGTGCTAAGTATTGTTATGTATTGTTATATATTGTTATGTGTTGTTACGTATTGTTACGTATTGTTATGTATTGTTAAGTATTGTTATGTATTGTTGTGTATTGTTCTGTGTTGTTACGTATTGTTATGTATTGTTATGTATTGTTATGTATTGTTATGTATTGTTATGTATTGTTCTGTGTTGTTACGTATTGTTTTGTGGTGTTATGTATTGTTATGTATTCTTATGTATGGTTATGGATGGATTGATGGATGGATGGATGTATGGATGGATGGATGAATGGATGGATGAATGGATGTATGGATGTAGTGTTATGTAGTGTTATGTAGTGTTATGTAGTGTTATGTAGTGTTATGTAGTGTTATGTATGTAATGTTGTGTATTGTTATGTATTGTTATGTATTGTTATGTATTGTTATGTATTGTTCTGTGTTGTTACGTATTGTTTTGTGGTGTTATGTATTGTTATGTATTGTTATGTATGGTTATGGATGGATTGATGGATGGATGGATGTATGGATGGATGAATGGATGGATGGATGTATGGATGTAGTGTTATGTAGTGTTATGTAGTGTTATGTAGTGTTATGTAGTGTTATGTAGTGTTATGTAGTGTTATGTAGTGTTATGTATGTAATGTTGTGTATTGTTATGTATTGTTATGTATTGTTATGTATTCATACGTATTGTTATGTATGGTTATGAATTGTTATGGATGGATGGATGGATGGATGAATGGACGGATGGATGTAATGTAATGCAAGGTGCAATGCAATGCAATGTAATGCAATGCAATGTAATGTATATGTATGATGGATGTATGGATGTATGGATGTATGGATGTATGGATGTACGGATGTACGGATGTATGGATGTATGGATGTATGGATGTATGGATGTATGCATGTATGGATGTATGGATGTATGGATGTATGGATGTATGGATGTATGGATGTATGGATGTATGGATGTATGCATGTATGCATGTATGGATGTATGGATGTATGGATGTATGGATGTATGGATG
>Ga0126342_10005359_pt1 | contig 22336 bp, 19 predicted proteins | sample Cyp1metagenome_FD_92528 | JGI IMG/M metagenome (GOLD analysis project Ga0126342, IMG submission 92528) | Coral microbial communities from Lord Howe Island, Old Settlement Bay, Australia - Cyphastrea 1 metagenome | ecosystem: Host-associated > Invertebrates > Cnidaria > Coral ...
ATGAAACCCTAGAGAGACCCTAGGTGAAACCCAAAGAAACCCTAAAGAAATCCTGATAAGAAACCCTACATGAAGCCCTAAATGAACCCTAAAGAAACCATAAATGAACCCTAAAGAAACCATTAATTAATCCTAAAGACACCATAAATGAAACCCTAAAGAAACTTTAAATGACACCCTAAATGACACCCCAAAGAAACCCTAAACAACACTCTGAAAAAAAACAATAAATGAAACCTTGACTGACACCTTAGCTGAAACCCTAAATTGACACCCTAAAGAAACCCTAAATGAAACCTTAAATTGAAACCCTAAATGAAACCCTAAAGAAACCTTAAATGAAACCCTAAAGAGAACCGAAAGAAACCCTAAATGACACCCTAAATGAAACCCTAAACGAACCCTAAAGGAACCCACTTGAACGTTTGGAAATCGTGAAAAGAAATCATGATAAGAAACCCTGGAATGAAGCCCTAAAGAAAGCTTAAATGAACTCCTGAATGAAACCCTAAATTGAAGCCCTAGATTGAAACCCTAAAGAAACTCTAAATGAAACCCTAAAGAAACCTTAAATGAGACCCTTAATGAAACCCAAACTGAAACCCTAAATAAACCCTAAATGAAACCTTAAATGAAACCCTAAACGAAACCCTAAAGAAACCCTAAAGAAACCCTAAATGAAACCCTAAAGAAGCCCTAAAGAAACCCATTTGAACGTTTAGAACTCCGTATAAGAAACCCCGATAAGAGACCCTACATGAAACCGGAAAAAAAACCTAAATAGAACTCTAAAGGAACCCGAACCCTAAAGAAACCTTAAATGAAACCCTAAATGAAACCCTACATGAAACCCTACATGAAACCGTAAAGAAACCCTAAATGAAACCCTAAAGAAACCCTAAATGAAACCCTAAAAGAAACCCCAAATGAAGCCCTAAATAAAACCCTAAATGAAACCATTAATGAAACCCTAAATGAAAGCCTAAAGAACCCTCAAGAGACCCACATGAACGTTTGAAGCACCAAAATGTAGCAAATACCATGCAAATGAGAGGTTGAAATGCCAAAATATGACAAATAGCATGCAAAATGGAAGGCACACATGGCAAATACCGTGCAAAATGCAAAGTGACCATGCCAAAATGTAGCAAATACCATGCAAAATGACAGGTTCTAGTTCCAAACTATTGCAAATACAAGGCAAAATGGTACCGGGAAAGAAAACCAAAAAAAATCCAAAACCTGAGGCAAGAAAAACAAAAACTATTCTACACCCAAAAACCATCCCCACTGTTCGAAAAGATAGCCACCAAGTACTAGCTGGTCATCTTCTGTAAACCACCAGGTTAACTAGTTCAAAAGCAAATGATCATATTTTTTTCTGCTGCTTCCTCATTTTCTAAGAAGAAAAATGGTCAGGATTTCCGTCTCCGACCTGAAGCCACCAGAGTCTTGGCCGAGCCTCTGGGCAGCAGGGGGTATGAGCACCAGCTAGTGCATCACAAATGGGGATGTCCTAAAATGGGGGTACCCCAATAGCTGGATGACTGATAATGGAACACCCTATTAGTTTTTTATTAAATGGATGATTTAGGGGTACCCCAAATTTTTGGAAACTTCCAAATGGGGATACAATGGAGATAGGATGGAATAGAAAATGTTGGGTTCTTTGTGGGTAACCCAAGTTGTCATGCAAATTGTTGGTCATCCCATTGCCCGGCGGAAAAAAGACCTTTCATGGCAGGCCAGCGGATTCCTCATAATGCATGAGTGATAGCCAGGGAGCAGGGATTAAGTATTTAAATGATTTTACATGTGTGAAATCAATTTAAATCGCGGCCATATTCCTGAAAAAATGATTATAGTTGATTATAGTGAAATAAGTGATGGACTTATTACTCAGAGTAAACTCGTGAATTATCGAAACTAATAATATTACTTAAGTGATGGACTTATTACTCATAGTAAGCTCGTGAATTATCGAAACTAATATTACTCACAGTATATATCCCCAATGGGCCCATCACCAGCCTTGACAAATGGAGCGCCAGTCAGGTCGCATGAAAAATGCCCTCACTGGACGTCGGCTGTCCCACCTGGTGAATGTCTCAGTGATGGCTTTTCACTGGTATGATTGCTATCATTTGCTATATCATTTGAACAAAAAACATGTTAAATATAGTGGCAATATACCAAAACATATTATATATATATATACATATGGGTACGGTATGGATCAATACCTATGAAAATACCATTTTGAGTGGGATGGATGAAGATCCATTTTAACCCAGCGATTTTGATGTGAACATGATTAGTGGTATCGATGTATTGGACCGCTCTCTCTCTCTTGGGTATGACTAGGTCCCTAGGTCATGGGTTCCCCAAAATGAATCCAAGTGATTGGTTCCTGGGTAAAGCAACAATTTGATATGTATATATATATATAGATAGATAGATAATTATATATACATATTGTATGCCACAAGATGCCAGCAGTGTGCACAGGCCTTTCCAGGCCTGCGAATTCAATATCAGGATTCTAAAACAACCATAGGCCATTGCTGTTGATTCTATATCAGGAGATAACTGGATGTTGAGAATTGCCGGCATTATCCCATTCCCCTCACATGCAATTGCCAAGCTGCAACCTGATACCATGGTGAACATTCCAAAAATTACCGAAATGGTCTACGATGGGATGTCGTTCAATGTGAACCCAATTTTGGGGTTAAAAGCAGCATTGCCCCGTACATATCTTGGAGGTTATTTTTTTAGAATCGAGCCATCTTTAGCACTCCGAAAAGAACATACAAATGATGATATGTCGCGGACTGCGTCATGGACGCACAGGGCACAGCAGTGCAGTGCAAAATCGATGATATGCATATTACATATTGCATAATAATAATGATAATATAATAATAATAATTATTATTATTATATTATAATTATGTATGTATATATATAGTGTATAATGAATTAGATTCATATATGGAAAACCCACCACTTGCAGATCTCCAAAACGGGCCAAACAAAACCCATGGGATTTTCCAGGTGGCACGTCCTGAGCCGGACGTTCACCAGCGGCGTCGCTCCTCGGTCTCCTGAGGTACTACAAGGTTAGTTTATAGCACTAATATTGTTACCCTCTGGTTATTAAAAATGGTGATTTTCCATGGCTATGTTAAATAAACAGATGGTAATAGTATAATACCTGAATAATATTAACAATATTAGTGCTATAAACTAACGTAATATTGTATATGAACATTTGTTAACTAAACAATAATTCAGGTTAATTTTGTAGGACTTAAAACCTGAATAATTATATAATACCTCGGTTATTACTATTTAAGTTTAATAGTTGTTGGAAATAGTCAGAATTATCCACCAACAACTATAGTATAATTAAATAATACACTATTTATAACAATGGTTACTATGGTCAACTACTACAACTAATAATGGGAATCAATACGTAATAGTTTAATGAGAGTGTTAACCAATGGTTATTAAGCATAACAATATGAATAATGCCAAATATATATATATATAACTATAAGATACTATAAGTATATTATCATATTACCCATACCAGGCATCATTATCAACCAACAACTATGACAATTAAGAACCATTGTTACTTTCAGTATTGTTAACAATAACTAAAAATGCTATTGCTCACTATTAATTGGTAGTGACATAGTGGGTCATTATATAGTACAAGTAATCGAGCTTCTGAAATACCTTCAATGCAGGCTCCAACTTGGTTTATCATAAATGAATCAGGCCATCGTCTCAGGATTTTTGTCGATTTGACAAGACTAAGCCAGACTAAGCCATACCGCTTGATGTGGTTGTGGCTTGCACCTTAGTACCTTGCTTTAGCAGAACCCCTTCCACCAACTTCCGGTGCCAGTTTGTAGTTCGCAGTCGTGGCGAAAGAGCCCCTCGGTGGCAGTGCCGGGAGTTTGCCAGATTGCCTGGCAATTCTAGTTGGGCAGTATATTGATGTATATTGTAGTCTAGAAGATTGGAGAAATGTTTACAAGAATCAGATGTTGCTAATTGCTAGGCTCTTGTTCTTTTCTTCTTGGCAACTCCAGAAGGGCAGACGTTAACGAAACGCTGCTAATGTTTTAACTCAAAATTGCCCTTTGCTTTGTGCAAGCCCAAGGCTTCACAGAGGCAAAAATGGACAGGTTTAAAACCTTGGAAGATTCAGCTGCGGGTTCCCACTCCATGTCGGAATAGGATGCAATAGAACAGACCAGGCCGTTGGGCCGCAGCGTAAGGAAGTCCAGTTGGGAACAAGATGGATCTTCTCACCATTTGTCGGCAGAGGAAAAATGCACAGCTGGTTGCTTGCCAACCCAGGGTTTTTAGCAAGGTGTGTTGCTGTATTTCGGCAATCAAACTTGACTCGCCCCAATTAATACCTCACTGCGACGTCATTGGAATTATGAGAAGTGGATTGGGTTAGCGCGCATTTATCATAAATCACCATAAATTTATATAAATTCATTATATCTCCGTTATTATCCCCACATGAATGGTTGGACACTGTTGGATATATCATACAAATGATGATACTAAGGTTGATAAGGTTGGATATTTCATATAAAATCTAGGTATAAGGAATAGATCTGATACAATGAATGGATCTCCAGTCTGACTCCACTGGGTTTCTCAAATCCACTCGCTAGGTACTGGTGACCTTGGGTGGGGATGACCATTCGATTTGCCAATGGTCCTTGCAACCGCGAGGATTCAGCTGGGCGGCTGGGCGGCTGGGCGGCTGGGAGTGGAACGGAGTGATTTCATGGGTACATAACTCACGAAATAATGGATGCCCATAGGCATTGTCAATTTCATGGGAAAAATGTTCCGATTTTGGTATACCTTCTTTTAAGATAGTTTAAGAATTTTGAGACAAAACCAGGTCAGCATGTTTTCTTACCTATTGACTCTTCCAATTTTCGTGGATTTTTTCCATGGGGATTGAAGTGATTGGTTGGAAATTAATTTGGAGGGACCCAACTTTGGAGACTGAGCACCATTGGACGCATAGATTGGCAAGGGTTCATACAGTTCATACCACATTCTTTAAAATGCAAAAATGTTGAAACATCTGATATCCACACATACACGCGTATATCCGTATATATAATATTATATAACGTTGTAGTTGCACAACTTGTGCTGCAGGTCTAGTAGTGGTTGTTCCCAATCATGTCAAATTTGCGAAATGAATTCAATTAACTAATTCCCACAGTTCGCATTTTCCTACTTACTAGTTGTGTGGTAAATCTGAGTTGTGTAGGGCATATATTTATTTGCGGCCATGAGAGGGGAAATATGAAGACCATCTAGAAATTAAGCTGTTTTTTTTTGGGCATGTTTTAGCACTACCCAGGTAGTTTCAACTAAGGGGTTGTGAAAACCAGCAGCCAGCTATACGTGGGTTTGTGCGAAAGTGGGAGAGATTGGGAGAGCCTAAAATCACATGGTTGCTCATAATTATGTTCCTCAAACTTGCCATACATAAATTAGGGTAAATCCCTCTTGTCTGAGACAAACCAATTTTATCAGATTGTTCATGAATTCATGAAATAGTTCCATTGAATATACCCATAAGATCCCTTTTTCCCAGCTTTAACCCCCGAGTTTGACTGGTTACACCAATTCGGCTCTAACTTTTGGTTGCTGAAACCATGTTTTTTGTTGCTTAAATCCGATCAAATCCATATACTTTCACTACTTTCACTGCTCAAATCCCCATTCAAACTGGTTAAATCCCTATAGTGATCCAATCTCCACTGTTCATTGAGCAAATTTTCATGCTGTAAATACACATGCTCAGCGCAATTTTAACAGCTCAACCTGATAGAAAAGATAGCAAAGTAAAACCCTGCTAGAAAGAACCCACTGGTTTAAATGAAGTTTCTATCTGTGGGGATTCCCTGGTTCATATTTGGAGTCTCCTGCAATCCTCAATCCATCAGTGCAGGATTTGAAGAGGATCTCACACCCACCTTGCGACATCCGTGGGAGCCCAGGGAGCGTGCCAATCGCAAAAGTTTGTGTTTATTACCCTCCGGTAATGTAACAATTAATGGTGATTTACCATAGTTTGTCTATAATTTTCATGGTTAATTTCTATAGCAAACTGATAAATTACCCATTGAGCAGCTACTCCTGCACCTCCAGCTACTTTGATGTGGCGCGGTGGCTGTGGGCTCTACCAGAGTGCCAGGCAGGAGAGACTTTTGACGTGGCCTGTCCCACGACGTGTATTGCAGAAGAATTTAAAAGAAAAAACAAAAAGGAACAACACGAACAAAATGATAAAAAAGTGACCAAAAGAATCAACTCAAGAATTTGCATGCGCAATGCACCAACAGACCGGCTTGTAAAACCGTGAAAAAGAAGGACAGGATGCTGGCTGGCTGGCTGGCTGGCTGGCTGCTGATGCTTTGCTGGTCCATGCCTTGCTGTGCTGCCCTTGACGCCACCATTGGCTTGCCGTGACTCCAGGCTCCGAATGCACCGGCGCTCTGGATTGTCTGTGGTAAATGACACCGGTCAGTCTAACGACCCTTTTGCTGCACAGTGATGGTGAAAAAGCATTCATCGGCAGGCTGGACCTGGCTAAGGCCTTTGACCATGTTCACCCTGCTCATGTTTGTTGCCTCTTTCGACACCTCGTCATACTCCCTGAAGTGGTCAAACTTTTTGGCGGTTTGGGTTTGGAACCTGCTGTTTTTCTTTACCTATTTACACCCCAAACCTGAAGCCTTGAAAGTTGTGGACGAAGTCACGGCAGTTGTGGCTGCTCTGCCCCTCAGCCAGGCGTGGTGTATGGCATGGGTGCTGATTCCATAATACCAACCCCGAAGCGAATTTCTTCGAACACACGCTGCAATCTGTTGGTCACCACGTCTCGCACCCTGCTTGTTCTACTTGATGAGAGGGTCCAAGACGTTGGGATTCTTGGGCGCATGTACCAAAGGGCCGAGACCCAGCCTTCGATTCTTCCGTGGTCGAGTGGCTGCCCCACACTCGTCCAAGAGTGTTAGAAGATCGGTAATTACGACTAAGGAATGACTAGACTATAAGGTATCCCTTCTGCGCTGAGCTGCTGTGCTGCTGCGGCCATTGGCGAGGTTGCATGCCGCTGTCTTGGCGACATGTGGCTTGGGACTGTCTGGCGGCACCACGGCCAGACTTAGATGTTCATGACATGGACGAAATTCAGGTGAGACTTGGGTGGCCGTCAGGCCGCGATCCGGCTTTCGATAAATATGTTATCGATTGGCTGACAAAGAGTTCTAGAACAACGGTATGACTAAGAAATGACTAAGGTTCTGTTCGGCTGCTGTCACCCTTTGAGCTGCGCTGCTATGCTGCTGCGGCCTTGGCCAGGGCGCATGCTGCTGTCTACACACCTATCCTCAATGTCTGAATGTGATGGGAGGTACCGAAGAGATTTACCCTTATTTTCAGCATGTTTGTTCCGCTCTTCATCACATGTGTTGGGAGTGTCCGCAAAATCCCCATCGGGACCTTGACCTCAGACCACTTGATGCTCTTCAGGAAACATTGGCCTGGGAGACAAATGATTCTACTAAGGCAGATCATGCTACAAGATTGGTCAGGTTCGCGGTTGCAACACGTGCTGATGTGTTGCAGCAGCGATATGAGGACGACTACAGTTCCTCTTCCTCCTTGGCGCTGCCTCTGGCTCCGGCTGCTCTGTGCATTCGTTGCATGTGCGGGCATCGTTGATGTTGTGTGCATCACAAACCCCTGTGTGTGCTGACTTAAGGTTCCTGTTCACTAAGCTTCCTGTTCACCACTAAGGTTCCTGTCCACTAAGGTCTCACTTATAGGTACTAACTCTGTTTGCGGTCATATGGCGGCGCGGCTGCGGCGAGAGATAACCCCTGAGCTGCTGGCACAGCATGGTCCTCGTCGTCCTTCTCGTCGTTGTACCTTGTCTAGACGTATCAGGTTAGTTCAGTACGTTGTGCCATCCAAAGCTGGCTTTGGCTGGCTTTGTCGAAACCGTTCAATCAAGGATGTCCAGCCCTTAGACAGTGCATGTCGAAACTGGATTAGAAAACCGAAACAAGCCTCTCCTGACCTGTGCCGACTGCATGGTGCACGGGCACCACTGGGACTTGAAGTTCTTGGCCACTCAGTGTCAAGTTAGTGTGTTGCACAGGTATGCTTGCAAAGTGGGGGATGCTCTGCCTGCCAACTTGCTGTCTAAGGTAGGCTGGCCTCGGACCTTGTCGCAAGGACTCCAAAAGCTAGGGTGGACCAAACTAAGGCAATGGACCTGGCGACATAATGACATGAACTTTCAGATCATTTTGTCTGGTTGTGCAGCCAGACAAAAAGAAACGCCTGAGGTTTCGCATGTGTTGCGGGAATCTTGGCGCCGCAACTAGTTTGAAAAGTTTTGCAACAGTGACAGGCGTGAACCAGGACGAGTTGCAGTGCTTGGTTACGGTGAAAAACGAGTTAAAAAGCTTAGAACTTCCACTCTCACCGCTGATGAGTTGGCTGTGGCTACCGGTGCTTTTGTTTCACCTGCATGTTTTGCGGTTATGAAAAATAGTACTGATTCCAGGATGTCCATACTGTGATTTGCCCGCCGAAAAAGCCACGTTGGAACATTGTGTTTGGCTGTGTGCCATGAATGGAAAACCACATAGTCTCCAACCGGCCGATGATTTGGAAAAACGTTTGGGATGGTCGTTGCCTCATGGCAATGATGCATGCATGAAATGGCTGGCTGAGGTCCGTAACAAGACCTTTGCAGAACGAAAAGACTAAGGAACTGTCAACTTAGGTGCCTGCCCCTTCTCGAAGCTTGCGCGAATGCTTGCGCTGTGGTGCTGCAGACGCGCTGGCTTTTGCAGGCGGCTTCAAAGTCATTCAAAGTCTACATGTCATCGTAAAATACCCATTGATGATGAACTTGAGAGAAGGCTCGGCTGGCCCCAACCCACCGGTGACAGTGTCGATTGGAAGACGCTGGACTGGATGACTAAGGTCCAAACGGTCGAGTGACCGCCATGATCCTGATTAAGGTATTTGCCTATGATCTGAGGTTTCACCGATGCCGTGCGCATCCCCAAGGTGACGTTTGTGTATCACTAGGGTTTCACTTCCCCAAACACTAAGGTGATCACTATGGCCTCACGCACTTAGGTACAGATTCAGTTCTGCCGCCGCTGGCGGCGCTGCAACGGCGAGCGTTGGCATAGTCCTACTACCCCCTTGCTTTGCAATGCGTGGTCCTCGTCGTCTTCTACCAGCTCTTTAAAATACCTATTGAGCCGGCGGTGGAGTGCCCCCGGCTGGCGGTGCTTCTTGGCGCTGCTGGCTGCTGGTGCAGAACTTCTCCGAATTACCGTGGCGGTTTACCCCACGGTCTGCTGCAGTGTGAATCACAAAAAGAGAACAAAAAAGAAAAAAAAAATAAACAAAAAAAACACGAATTCAGTGACGAAAATCTCCATTTTGGAGTTGACAAAATTCATGGTCCGAAGAAGGCCAAAAAAAGATCTTGGGATTTCCCAGGACGCTGAGAAGACAAAAAAAATATTTAAAAAAACCAAAAAAGCAATGCAAGATTTGCATGAGTCATTCTAGGTGCTGGCGCTGGCTGCTGATTTGGCTGGGTGGTTGCTTCTTGCTGCCTGCTCATGCCACCTGCACTTCCCCTACTAGCCCCTTGGATGCAACTATCAGCCCTGAGATGGGCTCCCGGCAGCGCATCGACCACGCTGATGCCATGGCTGCCTGTGAAAGAACCTTTGTGACGCATTTGCGCTGCTGCCCAGTGTCTCCAGCTGCGGCTCTCGATGATGAGCTCTTTGCTGACTCCTGCGCTGCTACAGAATGTGCTACAAACGCCTCTTGCTACCAAGAGATGTGTGACTGCTTTGAGACCATTGGTGTTTTCATGGATGACGAACTTTGGGAATACCTTGGGTTTGTTGATCCTCACCTCGAAATTTGGCCCCATATTTGTATGTTGGCTCTTGCCACCTGTTTTCTTGTGGGTGGTTGTTTCAAAAGAAAGAAACGAAAACTCCGAATCAAGAAACGTCCTTGTCACAAGGCCCACAGACAAGTCTCTTTGATTCGTACATTTGGTTGGTGCAGATTTGCTGGAAAACAAAGGGTTTGTTCTTCTAGGCTCAGGTGTAGACGTCGTGTAGTCAAGCGGTACTTGCAACGTCAAGCCTGGAAGTTTTGTAAACCCAAAGCTCATTTCTGCCCTGTTGACACCAAAACCGAGCAAACTCAAAACGAAACATGGTCTCATTTTAGTGAGAACTACATGAACCTCATGACCTCTTCTAGGTTTAATGGAGGTGCTGCGCCCAAAGGTGTTGTTCCTCGCCGCAAACGGCACAAAAGAAATGTCAGTGATGAAAACAAAATGGGAGAACTTACTGGCTTTTTTGAAGAAATCCTTGAACAGCGGAATTTCCATGGACCAACTTTTGACACTTATGGGCAGTTCTCTCCCACAGACGAATGCTGACCAAGCCTCTGCGACCAAAACAACCAAACGGAAAAAACGTACGAAACATAAAATCCAACAGGTTTCGAGAGCGGAACCCAGCGGTCAGAATGCTTCGGAAGTTAACTACTGGAGTGACAAACAGGGTACTGTAACAAACATGCCTACACCGTGGATCAGTCTGGCTGGTGGACTTGGTTACCCTCAAAACATCAACCCCCAAAAACTCCATGGATTTGATTTTCTTAATTTGCGGACACCACTGGGATCTTCAATTCCTTGCCACTGCCACAACGGCGCGTATTCTCCATAGGTATCTTAAGAAAACTATGCACTCTCTAGGCCAGTGGCCCAAAAAGCTCTCAGGTTAGACGGCAACCCTCAGACAAGGTTAGACTGGGATGAGGTCGTGGATTCGGCCTGGACATGGCAACATCATCGCCTCTCTTGTCGTGCGTCCCTGAACCCATCTTCAAATTCTTGGCTAGCAGAAGGAACCCTCCTTCAACATCAGCTTAGGGAATCTTGGAGGTAGACTCAGAAGCTTGCCCGGATGCTTCATATTGCCCTCAGCGCTTAAAGGTTCTGCAAAGCCGTCAGTTGAGTTCGCACGACCTGGCAGTCATGACAGGTGCCCTGGTTAGCCCGGCCAGGTACCATGTCATGCTTCAAAACTCTACGAATCTTGACAAGCATGCGCCAGGATGTCCTTGGTGTGGCATGGCAGCCGCTACGGCTGATTGGAACCATGTGGTGTTTGTGCCCTGCTATCATCCCACCTCCAGGATTAGCTGAATCCTCTTGTGATGAACTTGAGAGAAGGCTCGGTTGGCCCCAACCCTCCGGTGACAGTGTCGATTGGAAGACGCTGGACTGGATGACTAAGGTCCGAACGGTCACGTTGAGTGACCGCCATGATCCTGATTAAGGTATTTGCCTATGATCTGAGGTTTCACGGATGCCGTGCGCATCCCCAAGCACTAAGGTGACGTCTGTGTATCACTAAGGTTTCACTTCCCCAAACACTAAGGTGACGTTTACGTATACTAAGGTATAGCTGCTAAACTACCAGAGGGTCATGTGTTAAGTCACTAATGATATCTTGTTTGATGGTAAAACCCAAACCATCCAATAATCCATGTAACATCTTTCTGGTAGAAACTCAAGGTATTTTTCGATAACTGGAAGATTTTTTCAAATATTTTTGGCACATTTTGTAGCATTAATTATATGTTGTTGTTCACAGTTAATTAGCGAACATTGGAAATCACTTTCAACAAAACGTGTAAGTCACTTAAGTCAGCGCATTTCGATCTTGGACCGTTTACAGCGACCTCAATGATGCTTCGTACTGGGGGGGCCATCAATTGTGGGTCTTGAATCAGATTTGGGGTTTACTGTGCACTATCCAGATTTATAGGTTCATAGATTCATAGAACACACTTGAATTAATTCAGACGATGATTTTGGGAGTGGTGAAGATGGCCCTAGTAATCCCAATGTTGACTGACGAGTCACTCTCATTTAACGACTTGTTTTGAAACGCAAAGCAGTCCCTGAGGTGGGCTGAGTTGGAAGGCTCCGAAGCGTCACAGCCCCAGAGTGAAAAACCATGATAATGTCACTTGGACGCAGGGTACGGTTTTTTTTAACAAGCATTGGCCCTCCCTTACAATGAAGAAACAGTGGTTTTGTTAATTGTGATTTTACCAGTTCTTGGATAAAATGTTGTTTGCTACGCTTCAGAGTCTCCGAGGCCACAGGATCGTTTTGCCTTTCTTGGAAGGCACGAATTGCCACATTGAGTCGTTGTTTTTCAGTTGGTGGTCAAATCAACCACCACAAATTGCCTCTTATATACAGTGAGTTCCTTTGGAAGATGAGTAAGGGAACATCCGAATCAAATCCAAGAAAAAACTGACGCCTTGGGCGATGGTTGTGGGTGGTCACATTGGGATTACTCCACTATGTTCAATTGTTTTTTACTGTAGATAAACATGCATATAGGTGTTGTTTAAATCGACCATACTGACCATACCTGACAGGTTGGTAATCAAACACGGCAATGGAAACTCCTTTATTTAGTTCGAGATTTTTCCATTGAAACACCATTAATAGGGGATGTCCCATTGCCACGTTTGATTACCAGAGGGTATAACCAGTATTACCTGGTAATACCGCCTATTGTTAAAGGTTAAAAAACAAATTAACTATTTTTAACTACTATGACTATGAACCATGATATACCACAATATACCACTACATACCACTATGAACCATGGTTATACCCATTAATCCCATGGTTTTTCGAAAACGTGGCAGGTCTGAGGAAGCCACGCCCAGGGAGGACCCGGATCCAGAACCACGCAGGCTGAGAGTTTGCAGCGCACAAAAATGGGTGGATCAAGGGAGGAACCAACAGGTACTACTCTCGGTGACTGTCTTGTGTTTTGTTATGTTTTGCTGTTTTTTGAAATGTTTTTTATTTTCATGATCTTTTAGCACCCAAACTTTGAACAAAATGGCAGAAAACTAGCTGTTGATCCTTGAAAGGATTTTTGTGTTGCCTTTTCCTTGTTTTTTTTCATTTTCTACAGAGACGTGTAAACAGCTGGATGAATCAAATCCTTATTCCGCTTCGCGTGAAAATTGGTCCTGGGCCAAAAAGAACCCAGGGACCCACCTGGAAACTTGCCAACTTACCCACCTGACAGCTGATCCATGGAACCTCTGCCAGGTCGAGGGTATTTCAAGACATCAACCAGGTCCAAATCGGCGAGGAACCGAGGGGAACCGATGGACATTGGTTTAGTGAAACGAAGACACACAGCTGTGGTGGACTAGTGGCTTGAGCCTGAATGGATACCCACAGATCCGATTGAATGGTCCATTTTTGAAGTGCTTGGCGCTTTCAAATGCTAATTTGTTGGCGCATCAAACAGAGTCACTCGCCATTCAGTTTCCTGAGGTGAGGAAGAAAAGAGGCAGATCCCAGCAGTTTCTGGCCTGTGGAGATAGGAATGATGCAATAATGTGCAATAAACTATTCTATGATAAACCCAATAGCGGAACCATGTCCATGATCCACTGGATGTGATGTATTCATTTTGTCGACAACGTTGTTCTCCATAGCAATCCCATCTACTTGTTCGTAAACACTCCCCCAGCACAAGAACATTTTAGCAGTGCTAGTCATTTGTCATTTTGGGTTGCAATACTGATCAGGGATTGCAACGGTTCATCAACATTCAACAACTTCGTCTCTGCAAGATTTCTCGCATTTGTGTATCTATGAATGTCTTCCTATCGGAACCCAAAATATCCTAAATGAAGAGCTATTGATGTGTATAGACTGTATAGACCTAATGAAAATTGTTGATGAACAGGATAACATATACTGTATATAGTCATATGAGTCATATAGTATTATACAGTAATGACATATTGACATACATATATATATATATCACATAGTATCTATACTCCCTTCCCCCGTTCATTAATTGAACAACCTCCAGAAAGCATGGGATTCTTCGGCCAGAGTCGCCGGCAGGGCAACAGGCCCAACCGGCAAACGCTTCTACCATCACCAACAGCCTGGGCTCTCAATGCACGGCGGTGGATTAGTCCAGAAATGGGGTAGTTGGCTCCAAATGGCCCATCAAACTGTGATGAAACAGATTATTAAGAAACAGTGTTTTCAAAGTAACGAATGTAACGAAGAAGTTATCAGTAATTTTGCTTTTCCTTGTGACATGTTTGTCATTCCGAGGAGTCAGGGTGTGCGGAATGCGCTGCAGTGGGACTGATGGGCAGCCGTGGTCTCTTTCAGGTCGATGTGGAGATTTGGAGGAGCAACAAGACCTTCAAATTAGTTGACATTTCTCCTGGATGTCAGACTATGGAATCATCTTCACTTTGTTTGATACATAAAATGAATTAAAATTAGACATAATGAGACACTCTGGCGATACAAAAAATGACCTGACCTTATGTGTTTGTGTATGGCCAAACAGGCACAAAATTCGCGAAAGTCTCGGTTGCATTGCCTGTGACGTTGGAATTCGCCAAGGATGGGAGAATCCGATCCAATGACTGCTCTTGAATAGGAGTGTGTTGAAACCAAGCGCTTGACTCCTTTAGAACCAGAGCAGTGCGGTCGCCTGTCCGGCCAAAAGATAGAGCTGCACATGGCTTGCTGCTTGGTGTTCAGATATATGATATATGATATATATATATATATATATAATGATATGGTATGATAGATTCATTGTTTGATAGACGTTCCCATCCTGATGGGATTGGTTCTTACCTTATTATGGTTAGTTGCACCCTTATATGATGGGTCTACTAGGAAGGATTTTTGTTGTCCCAGGCTGGACTGAGGTCTCTACAGGAGGAAAACACAGGATCTCCCTCCAGTTTCAAGATGTTCAAGAAGTATTGATCCCAAGTTTCATCATTTTTCAAACAAATTTCCGGATTTCTTGGGCATCACAGTGTTACAAATCCTAATCATTATATCATATATAGATATAGATATATTATCATATTATCATATATATATACACATACATATATACATATATATATATATATTATATCATACTAGCATGCCTCATTTCCAGTGAAAACCTGAGGATTTTTTGGCCGCCAAGCTCCGGCGCAGGTGGACTCAGCGCTGAATCGCAGGACCTTCCAACACTGCTGTGGTGAGGGGCTCGGCGGCCGTTGCTGTTGAGAGGATGGATCTTTCCCACTGAAAATGGCTGTGTTTAATGGTGATTAATGGTGATTAATGATGGCTAATGGTGATTAATGGTGATTAATGATGGTTAATGATGGTTAATGATGGTGATTAATGGTGCTGATTAATGATGATTTCACTTACCCTCAGGTAAACTAACATAGCTATGGGAAATCACCATCTTTAATAGGTAAATCAACTATAAATGGACATGTTCAATAGCTATGTTAAGTTACCAGAGGGTAACGGGTAAATCATCAGTAGATCGTCCATGTTAGCAACTGGTATGTGAAATTGCCGGAGGATATACATATTATACATGATTATTCAGGATCTTGAGCAATCTGGAATGTTGATGAAGTATGATGGTACAATATGATTGATCAATATTGATCATATATTATGAATATTATGAGATTTAGATAGATTTAGCATTCTAGAGGTGCATGCAAGACTTTGGTTGGAACACCCCAACAGGAACGTGCACACGTTGCATCCACCGAGGATGGCGCCTCTGCTGAATCCTGGTGGATTTTCCAGTGAGGCATGGCATGGCTTGGCGCCGCGTCACAGGAGCTGCACTGGAAGAGTTGGGGTGTTACTGAGAATTCCTCAAAATCATCCCAGAATCCGCATGATTTTTCTAAGTTTTGATTGTTTTGCATCCTGAAAGTCTGTGAAAGAAAAGATCATCCCCAAAATTCATCTCATGATATCCTGCAGAATTCAGTCGTTTTTGCTACAGAAGTTGATCAAGAAATGGCTCGAGGTTTTGTTAGGGCTCCACAGAAATCTCGCCGTGGAACAGGCCCTGTGCTATGCAGACGCGTTGCAGCAGGCCAAGAAGTCGTGGTTTTGGCATGGAAATCTATGGAAATCATGGCCCAATCAAACTGGGATAAACTTGGGAGTGACAAGTCGACCTTAAAATGACTGATCGATTGATTGGTGGTTTCAAACACTACAGGTTTCAACCGCCTATTGGGATGATCAACCGGACTCTGGTGGCCTTGCAGGCTTACCGTGCCAGTGGACATGTAGGCAGGGAGACCCTGAGGTGAAGGTAAGAACCGAAGGGAAGAAGCGAAGGTAAGTCACTAGTGACTGGGCAAACTTTGGTTGGGTCTCTTAATCCTTTTTCCGGCTGGTAATTTCAGAGTTTGCTATGGAAGCCATGGCCCATTTAGATCCAGTTATATGTGACCTATCATTTTAATATGTTTTAATTGGTTTTAATGTTGATGGTGATTATCCAATATAATGATAGGTCAATATAGGTCACATATAACTGGATAATGAACACTGTTCCAATGGATGGTGATAATATTATCCAGTTCGCAAACTGTTTTTTTTTCCAGAGGGATCCAGAGGGATCTTTTGGCTAAACGAGAGAAGCGCCAGCACCGGGGTGATGTCGCGCGCGACGAGGCCGCTTCGGTGTGAGGCAGTTCGCAGAACAAATGCGTCGGACTCCCAGATGTATCTTTTGTTGTATGGGGATGTTGGGGATATACGGGATTTATTCATATTTATATAATTATACAATTATATAAATTATATATATATGATCATATATGTATGTATATATATATACATGGATTTGTCATGGGATGAAATGGAATAATTAGCAACAACATGTAACAACCATTTGGCGTCTTTGGGATGTTTGTTGGCAAAGTCGTGGGATGCAATAAGTAAAAGATGACCAACACCGTTCGGTGCCAAACACTGATGTTCCAAATGTGATGCTTTTTTCATCCCCCTGCCAATTACCTCTAGAAGGAAAAAAACGAGCACCTATAGAATCGGGGAGTATGGGGTAATGACTTAATCTGAAGGGGGATGTTTTGGATGATTTTTCCTTGTGGTATTTGCATAGAAACCCAAGCCCAGAAACCACCTTCCTTGTCGTTTCTTTAGGTGCTGACTTCGTCCAGGGGATTCCAGACAGTCGAGTTCTCAGGAAGTTCAATGTGAGCCATCCCCAAAACAGTTGGTATTTAATGGTTACCTATCATACTGGGCTATGCTGACTGGCGTTACCCTCGGTCCAGTAAATCACCATAGGATACCCTTAATAAGGTATGGAAAACCGATGGGTAAATCCAACAACAATATGATCTACGGATGGTGGCGTCGGCTGTGGTGATCCCAGGATTGGTGTTTGCTAATAACAACAATCATCCACCACCGCCACCAGCATCATCATCATCATTATCATGATCTCACCAGTATCATTCCTATCAATCCTACTCATCCTACCTGGATGTTGTGTAAGAGCCAAGGACTCCGGACTCGGATCTCCGAGATGATGAGGAAGGGCAAGAGGCACCCCTTGGGCACCCCTTGGGCATCTGGTGAGCAGCTTTGCCATATTTCTATATATTTCTGATAAACATAGTTATGTCAAAAACATGTATATGAGCTATGGTCAATACTCATGGTTAATAACCATTAAAAACGGGGCTAGTCATCCAATGGTGATTTAATGGGATTTATAATAACCATTATTTTTGGATCCTTATTATGGATGGGATGACCATCAATGATCAGATTGCTCTGGCGGGAGAGGAGTATGGTTCGAAAAACTACTTTAATATCGCATTTCGATGTCGGAAATTTGAAGATGAGACATATGAGACGACCTGACGTCTTGTTGTCCCAAAGCCATATTCGTTGACCGCAAATCACCCAAGGATGGCAGCAGAAAACTTCGCAACCGCCAATGTTTGAAGCGGGATGGCTCGACCACAATCCTGTTGCTGTTTTGAGTGTCTCAGTGTCTCCTATGATATCCAGGGTTGCTCCAACCTCCAACCCATTGTAGGACAAAATAATACAAAATATATAGCCACTAGAGGAGAAAACATCTAAGTTTACCATAGTTTACCTCTTTGTCTACCCATTGAAGCCCCATTTGGGCGCTTGAAACCCTGATATCCTATATCTGGTTGGTGGTTTGGAACATTTTTTATTTTCCATATATTGGGAATAGTAACCCCAACTGACTAATATTTTTCAGAGGGGTAGGTCTACCACCAACCAGATATGATCGTCCTATGTTGATCAAACCTGCCAGGCGCTTCTGGGATGTTGTCGTATGCCATTCAACGCCCGAACCTCAGATTCTGGGACAGAAATGCGGCAGTGATTTCCTGGTTTTCATATATGGCTATGGATCAATAGCTATGAAAATACCATTTTTAGTGGGATGAACATCCATTTTATCCCAGCTATTTTGATGTGAACAAAAAAGGGGTACTATTGGTTTTGACACACTGCCATATTTTCATGGTGTTCCCAATCAGAGTCATTCTGTTTGTACGTATTTTCAGGTGAGTTTTGCATCATTGCCGGTTCTGTCCATAGTTCATCGTTGGTTTCCATTGTTCTATGTGAAAGCACATAGTTGAGAGAGGCGGCCGGGGACGCTTCCACCTTTCAAAGACTGGGCTTTAAAAAGCCCTGTTCGTCTAAATCGATTTTGGGAACAAAGGGGAGGAGCCAATTGCATTCCAATTGCCTGGTTTATCCATACCAGCTTTCTATATGGGATAACACCCCAAAAATTATCTACATTTCCAATCAACCGAAACATGTCTTCAAACATCAAACATAATCCATGTACCATGGAACAACATGATTAGACATCAAACTTAATCCTCACAACAATTACTGTAACACGTACACAGTTGATCAAACAGTTCCTGGCAGGGAATTCCAGAGGCTTATCCAAAACAGTCTCAACATCATCAAACCAATGGCGTGTGGATCATTAACAATCATCATATCATGGCTGGGAAGTATTATCTAAGTATTATCATCAAAATCATATCATTCACATGATACCATCCGATAGTCAAACATGGCTGGCTGGAAATTCCAGCATTGATAGCTGATTTTCACAGCTAATCCCTTATAAATGACTACAAATGGAGGGTTATATAATGTTATATAGGTCTATAACCATCCATGATCTTCCATGTTTTCAGGGACCATACCCCATGTTTTCAGGGACTATAAGGGACTATCCCCCTGAAGTAACAAGGGATTTCCGTGGATTTCCAAGCCACGTTTGATCACTCACCGCAGGCCGGACGTGTGGCACGAGGACGGCGCCTTCGGTTGGGGCCGGGCGGAGCCGTGCCCACCGGCCGGGACGAAGATGAGCTGCTTGGCGATGCTGGGAATCGCCCCCAGTTTTACTGGTAGTAAAACATGGATGATGGTTTCATACTGTATGGCTTAGTTTCGCCTGTAAAATGTTGCCAGGAATTTCTTGCTGGTTTGAACATGTTTGAAATATGTTCCACATGTATATATTCGGTTGATGTTGTTTGTCCAATCCCATTTGGGATGATGATGATGATGATGATGATGTTGGTGATGATGGTGATGGTGATGATGGTGATGATGGTGATGGTGGTGATGGATCTGATATGAAAATGTGAAATCATAACAGTTAAGATGAGTTGAGAAGCGAAGGGATGGTGAATCAAACGAGTGTGCAGTACAAGACTCTGTATACGGGCTGGATCATGATTTGGCTTAGTTGTTTGCCTGCCCAATTTGCGAAGAAGTCCTTTTGGATCCCATCCTACCAAGTGACAGCTGAACTTGGGATAGTCTGGAACAGATCCTTGGAGGGCCTCATGTTTAGACGCTGACCCATTCTGGATTGCAACGTAGCTCATGAAATGAAAACACGGGACTCTCATAATCTCTCATTCCTATCCACTAGAATCCTGTAAATGATGATTTTCTATTGTTTGCTGATTTATGTACAAACTTATACTATTAAATTCAACGCGCAACTTTCTTCAACCTGCATCTGTTCGAGTGTTCCATCCTGGTGCAGGTCTGGGTTCCATCCCACTTTGGACTGGAACAGTTCGTCTCCAGCGGTGTGAAGCGGGAGAAGATTGCCGTTGTGCCGGAGGCTGCGTTGACACTTTGCGGGGAAACACCCATTGTTGGTTTGGAACATGACTTTGATTTTCCATAGTATATGGATATGTATATGGGATATATATATATATATTCCTTCCCATTGACTTTCATATTTTTCAGAGGGGTAGGTCAACCACCAACCAGATGATGGTTTGCATTACATTGTCCGAAGATTTTGCGATATAAAAGTTTAGGAACTGATTTGTTTAACCTGTAGTTATTCACTATAATCAGTTTAACCATGTTTAACCTATATAGTTGTTCCTATTCTTGTGTCTGATATAAAGGTTCACCACAACTTCCAGGATTTGATGGCGTTTGACCCCAAAATTTGGTGGCAAAGATGGCAAGTTTTGATCCAAAGTATGGGAAACCTCACGATTCGGTATGGATTTCATAGGCTGAAAACGTATGAAAGCACCTGTGATCCTTGCGGGTAGATGACTTCGGGCGTTCAGTTACCCAGTTCAAAGTCAGAATTTGAGGTGCCAAGTGCAATGTTTGTTATAGAAGTGGTCGAAGATGGTTGAAGTATCCTAGAAATGGTCAGTGATTCGACGTCACAAGTCATCCGTAGCAGTTCGAAATGGTTTCACGTGTCAAAATAATTTACCCAAGCCGATTTTATGAACATTTATCAACCAGTTGGACGTGGCAATTATATCATTGGCAGTGGGTAGAAACTGTTTTGACACATTAAACTAATTTGTCATTAACTGTCATTTAACCCGCTTGGAAGTGGTAAGTAATTGGCCGTTGGGGGCATGTCTTCACCTGGCCCCAGGCTGTTGATACCGACCTCTTCAATCCTTCCGTGGAAGCCCTGGACCTTGGCCCAGGCTTGCTGAAATCATGATAAAGGTGTCATGTCTTAGGGTTTCAAGCTGGTTGCATCATGTTGCATATGTATATGTATAATATATATATTTACTGGTCAGTAAAGTATTATGTTTACTTTACTTGTTTCAATACTTGGTCCCTTCACCTACCGTTTTTGTATATTTGGGGCTTTGTTTTGGCTAGTAGTGCTGTTAGCTTTGTTTTTAAAACCCCGTATCTCAATCAATGTTTTCGGACGCTGAGCCGTTTCTGTCAAACAGAGCTACCTACAGACGCCATCCTTTTTTACTGTACATGTTGTATTGCTGATTTCTCCAGAATTCGTTGCCCGCCTCAAAAAATGGAGGCTTCAGTACTTTTTTCGGACTTCCTGCTAAACAAGGTAACTTAGTGGCTGCATTGCTACCCTGATTGAATCCTGCCAGTATCCACCTAGACCCTTGCGGCCTTGGCAGGCCTCCAGGGTCAGTATCTCTTCCTTTCAGTCTTCAAGTGGGAGAAGCGCAAGGGCTGGGACATCTTGCTGCGCGCCTACTTTGAGGCGGGAATAGCCAAAGCTAAACCTGGCGGTGTGTCCCCAGTGCTCCGGATCTTCAATCATGGAATGAATATGAATGAATCAATTGTGGTTTCATGTGTAGAAATCAAGTCTGGAGGATCAAGACAAGTCTAGTGGTTTCATTTTTCAATCGTAAGATGAAGAAAATCCAAATCTGGTGGTTTCAATCATGGAATGAATCACGTGTATTTGAGATGAAGAAATCAAATCTGGTGGTTTGTGTGCAGTTTGTTGGTGGTTTTATGTGTAGAATCGCCACCACTTTTCGATCACCAGGAGTTCACTGGAGCGGACAAGGTGCTGCTGATCATCAAAACGCAATCCTTCCACAGTGGGGATGACTTTCACAACAAGGCGCCTTTGTGGGTTCAAATACCCTCTGGTAATTTAACATGGCCATTTATAGTGGATTTACCCATTGAAAATGGTGATTTTCCAGCTAGCTATGTTAAATTACCAGAGGGTATCAACAATCCAATGTGTTCAATCAAAACAGATGTGCCATGATCAATAGTGAAATCATATTTTTCTATGGGGAAACTGGTGATCTAACAATATAATAATTTAATATGTATATGACCATTTGTCAAAAATAGTTGTTTAGAAGTTTAGTATTGGTTGTTGATAATTCATCTGGGTCTACTGTTTTTTCCTCTTCGTTATGAGGCGGCACGCAACTAAATTCAGCAAT
>Ga0126342_10005360_pt1 | contig 22331 bp, 19 predicted proteins | sample Cyp1metagenome_FD_92528 | JGI IMG/M metagenome (GOLD analysis project Ga0126342, IMG submission 92528) | Coral microbial communities from Lord Howe Island, Old Settlement Bay, Australia - Cyphastrea 1 metagenome | ecosystem: Host-associated > Invertebrates > Cnidaria > Coral ...
GCACGCCTTTTGTGCATCGCTTGAGCCATCATCCGATGGCGGTCTCAGAGTTGGCAATGCTATGCCACTGTGCGTACAACTGCATGCAACACAGGTCAGTCATGTGCATGGATGGATTTCACAAATGTAATATGGGCAGTTGGGCAGTACCATAGAAGTGCAGAAGAAAAAAACCCACCTCAGAATCCAGAGCATTCAACGACTTTTGCAGCTGCTGTACAACCTGCACACATATGATAGGCAGGCAATGGAGTAACAAAAAGACTTCAGACCTGTCCCTTTTCGGTTTCAGCACCTGTCGCAGAGCCGTGTCTTCAGCTGCCGTCGCTGCCGGGATACCAGAGAGCAGATCCCGGTCCTCCGCGAAAGACTTGGCTCAGAGTTTCGTGCAGTTTCGTGGCACATGGCCACAGGATCCGTGAGATCCGTGAGATCCGTGAGCCGCGCAGGACCTTGATCAGGCCAAAGTCGGAGCGGCCACTGGAAGGGGCCTTGCCAGGCTGCGACTAGCTGCGACACCAACGGCAGGGGATGGCTGCGGCATCTCCAGCCTGTGGTAGCGCCATCCGAAGCTGGAGCCTACACAACCTCAGCATGATCCGGTCACAAGTCCAACTTTGCATTTTCTTGCTGTGCATGGAGTACCCTAAGATCCCAAGAGCAGCACCATAGCTGCAGTTTTGCTGCTTCAAGTTTGTCCTGCAAATATCTGCAAATCTGCTTTAAATACAAGATGCAAAGGATTCTGTGATATGATACCTCTGAGTGATCCCCAACACATCTTGCAGCAGCCTTGATAGCATTGAAGAGCTCGATGCCTTGCTTCGCATGCGTCATGGCCTGGCACCAAAAACAACTGGCATCTTGATGCCTTGTGGGTAGGGACATTCCGAAATTCCTTTTGGAAAAAATGAGCAAGGTGGGACCATCATCATCATCATCATCATCATCAGAGGTAGAATAGAAAGTAATAAATACAATAAAAACGATTGAAACCAGCAAACTGCTTTACACCAGCATCTAGCTGCAGCTGGGGCCTTGGTGAAGCGGCCAGTACTTGCATACAAATGGCCCAACCTTGGAGCTTGAGGATGCAACAAATAAAGGGAAAAAACAGGGAAGAATCCAAAACAAATTGGCGTTCCAAGAGTTCGAAAGCCTCCAAAAACTCTTGCCCCAAGCAGTTGCTGATGCTGCTGAATTCCGTTTAGCTTTTCCTCAGGGTGGCACTTGCTATAGGAGCGAGCCAACAAAAATCGAGCCTGAACCTGCAGCTCCGCAGTCACCTGTGGAACAGAATCTGGTTGGAGGAACCGGACAAAGAAAATAGGTGTTTCTGAAAACGGATGAAAATACCACCAATATTTGAGCGAAGGAAGTTTAGAAGTCAAACTTCCGACAATATGGTCATATGGAAAAGCAGAGGTGGGAAGAGCCCGAGAAGAGAAGAGAAGATAAGATAAGCGAAGCGAAGAGAAGAGAAGAGAAGACGAAGAGGAAGAGGAAGACGAAGACGAAGAGGAAGAGGAAGAGGAAGAGGAAAAGGAAGAGAAGAGAAGAGAGGAAGATCAGAAAAAAGAAAGTCAGAGGAAAGAAAATGCACGTGCGCGAAAAGAGTAGGGCCGGAGGGCCGAAAAGTACGCTCGCTAAAGCGGGGGTGCGGAGCCATCTGGCCAGATGAGAGATGAAAAATTGTGCGCGGTTGTACAACTACAACTACACTACATTACACAACAATACGCTACACTACTTATACTACAACTGCACCTACAACTAGAACTACAACTGCACTACATTACACTACACTACACTAATTGCACTACGATACACTACGCTACACTACACAAACTAAAACTACAGCTACAACTACAACTACACTACTTTACACCACACTACACTAGACGACACTACAGTACACAACATTACAGCGCACTACACTACATTAGATTACACTGCACTCGTTACACCACACCACAACTACAACTGCAACTACGCTACACTAATTACGCTACACTACAGCTACAACTCCACTACACTACAACTACAACTACCACTACAACTGCACCACACCACACTACATCCAGCAGTTGTGGGTGAGGTGACCACTGCAACCAATGCAACCACTCCAAAAAAACACAACTCCAACCACTTTTCGGTCCATCAGTGGATTCGCTCTGCCATCCATGCATCACAACAACTCAACTCTCCTATAGTGTCCTATCTTTGAAACTTCCGCCACCGCCTTGTGCGGTACTACTGGTATATTGCCATTTTCATTGGAAAATATGAGAGCAAGTTACTGGATGTTACTGGTATATTGGTCAAACCGCTTCAATTTGGTGTCTCCTATCTTGGACAGCCACGCCTCGGTTGGGACAGCAGCAAGTTGATGCAAGGCACGCAGGCAAAGGCTCACGGTGGACTCAGCCAGAAATGCCAAAAACGATACGAAAAAAAAAGTTGACAGAAAGGATACCGAGACCGAGATAATCCGAGATAATCTGAGATATATAGAGGTTAGAGATCTTTTCTTGTGGAGGTGCATCATGCGGTGCATCTTCTAAAATCCATTTAGAAATTCATGTTCATAGCGGCTCTATGTGGCTCTCATAGACAGCTTCAGATCTTGCCTGGAGCCAACGCTCGCATTGCGTGGGCATCACTTGGAGTGTCTCATCCAGCTCCTTCTGCTGAGCCTCACTCGGATGAAGTGGTGAAGTCTGGTTAAGTCGCATCAAAATTTCACAAAAATCATCAAAATCTCCCACTCTCACGACGTCGGATGAACATTGGACCCACCATGCGCCCACGGACCCGTGGACCCGTGGACCAACCTCCACGTAGTCGTACAATCCTTTGGCAAGCTCTGATCCTGGAGCCTCGGAGAGGTGTCACGACCTCCAAGCTGAAAGCATCTGAAAGCATCTGAAAGCCCCCGAAGAAGCTGAGATAAGCTGAGAATCCATGAGAATCCTACCACACTTGGGAGCAATAGTGCGGCCAGCTCGTGTAAGTGATCAGCCTGAAAAGAACAGATATGCAGAAATATTTCAAGTCTACTGCTTTGGGCCTTGTTATGAAGCACCAACACGAGAACTCAACGGTCAGCGCTCCATGTGGATGTTCTCCATTCCAAGGCTCCAGCTTTCCATTTGCTTATTGAAGCCAAAAGGGAGCACCTGCGACTGCACAGTAGGTTTGCCAATTTTGCCAGCCCTGTTTTCATAGCAGAATCCACCATGTTGTGAGGGGCCGCTCGACAGGCCAGGAAGGCTCGTACGCTCCTGCTGCCCTTGAAGGTTGTGTCACCCTGTTGGGTTTCGCTACCAAATCCTGGAAGCATTGGACTCCATGCCTTACATATTCTTACATCCAAACGCATGTGGAGAAATGCCCGCCAAAAAGATCTCGAAGAGAAGAAAGTCAGAGTCTTACACTTTATGTCAATACGAAACGTCTTGGCTGTCCTCTGCCGCATCTAATTCCTTCATGGCCAAACCCAAATTGCCTGGCAGTGATATCGATGAACACACCAAAATGACGAAGCATATTTCAGATATTTCAGTACAGCCACTAACCCTAGTGGCATGCTTCCTTTTTGCGATACATGGTTGTCAGGTGTCCACTTTCGCTTTTCAGCTTGAAACTCATTCGGGAAGGATCGTTCGAACGATCATTCTATTTACAGTTGGCTGCCTTTGGCAACCCATGTGTCAGGCTGCAACCTGCGCCAGCATTGTCCAACGATCTTCATTCTTCACGGTGCCAGATGTGACCATGGATTTGCGCACTCGAAAGCATGCTGGATGTAGGCCTCAAGCCACACATTGGGGCTGTAAGATGGGATCTGAGCAGGATGTCGCGGAATAACTCTTGCTCTGAACTCCTTAGCCATCCTTAGCCTCAGATGTCATCAGATGTCTAAGTTCTTGGCTCTGCCCAGTCTTTCGGGAAAGTGTGAAGGATACCGAATCACATCCTCAAGAGATGCATTGCAAAATTCCACACATTCCGCACATTCCACACATTCCGCAGCCGTGTTACAGAGAAAATGTCTGAAAGTCTCTCAGCGAGACAAACGTGGAAATCGCAGCCCTTTGAGGAGCGAACTCCCGAGTCGACGAACTCCATCAAGGAACAAACCCGCTCAATGTGATCTTGAAGATTCCCAACTCCTTAAATTCGCAAGTGTCACTAGACTGCAAAAAAAACTGGCTTCAACAGTTCGTGATTGATTTTGATATATGTTGATCAAAATTAGCAACCAGCACTCAATAGCAACCAGCAATGCAACCAACAAGAGAGTAAGAGAAGCACTCTGCAGGATGATCTCCTCAGTTAACATGTTGGCCAGGTTGTCACCTGGCGCATCTGCCCATGCCCGTCCTCAGCCCGTCAAAGCATGATGAATCTCTCCTGCCTTCAGCAGGAGATAAAGCCTGCAATGGCCCATCTGTTGCCCAATGAAACCATGGGTCAAAGCTCTTTCCTGGTGAACATAGTCTTGGTGGACATGTTACAAATGCTTATTATACAATATTATAATAGTTAATATACCTGTTTTGAGATACTAGGTTTGGATCCATCCCAGCACTTGCGGTCACTTGCCTTCTGCAGGACTTTCCAAATCAGAATGAGCATGTTTCCAGGAAACCTGTCATGGAAGGTGGATTCAATCTAGCTTCTGGACACATGGGTTTGTGCACAGAAGGCAGAGTGGCAATCTGAGTGCAGGGCAAATCGTAACAGCTTCGCATAGATCGAATCTTCTTTGCCTACCACAGTGTTGTTGCAAATATGCAGCCAGATCTTTGGCTTTCGTGCAGGCCTTCAGTCTAACGAGTAGAACCATGAGGACCTTCCTCCAGCTGTCTTGAGCGATCATCCTCAGAGCACAGCTAAAGACTTGCCGCAACTGATCAATGCTCTTGTGAAAGTGACAAGGAGCGAACGTTGGCTCAGGCTTTCTTAAAGAGGCAAGGATGCCCACAAAGTCTGCCCTGAGCGATAGTGAACATGCAGCTATGTAGTGCCAAAGCGAAATAATATATACTCCAGAAATCATATCTGCCATAGCTAGTTGCTTGGTGGTTTCAAGTTTGTATAAACCCCCTGCGAATCGACACCCCCAAAAAAAAATGGTTGTGAAAGATGATCGTCCTCGCTGTCATCATCGTCATCGTCATCCTCATAGTCATCCTCATTGTCAGCTTCCTCGTCGTCCTCCTCCGCGTCCTCCTCCTCGTCCTCCTCCTCGTCCTCCTCCTCATCCTCCTCATCCTCATCCTCATCCTCATCGTCATCGTCATCATCATCATCGTCGTCGTCGTCATCATCGGCAAGGATCAAACCACCAATCAAATACTGATTGCATGGTGCTTGTGCCACTGGAACTGTGGGCCACTGGCAACTGCTCGCTGACGCCCTGCCGTACCTGGTTGACCAATCAAGCCGCACACCGAGAACACCCAGAGAACACCGAGAGAACACCGAGAGAACACCGAAATTCCCACCACCCCAAACGATCCTAGGGAGGCGGCCCAAACTTCTCCCTGCCACAGCCTCAGAATGGCTCTGCCGAAACAGAATTGCACTCTGCAGTTGGAAGATTTCTGGATATTTCTGGGACTCGCGCTGCAGTTTTACATGGGGTCCCTGAAATGCAGTGAACTGACATCGTGGAGTCTTGAAAGCACTGACCGCTACTGTATGGTTCTCCAATAGTGCCAATTTATAATCAGGCTACTTCCTTGTGGAAAGGGCCTGTTCATTCATGAGCTGTCGTCACCGCTGCACTGGATCCCCGTGATGTTGAAAAAGGGCCTTGGCAAGATGGCAACGGATGCAAGTTTGCTTGTTGAAGCCTGGCCCAGGTTGAGAATTCAGAGAGGGCACAAACATCGCACATAGGTCAGAGATAGTTGCGTGTGGGAAAAAACAAAGCTGTTGAAATTGTCTGAGGGTCGGAACATGTCTGAACATGACATGAAATGATGTGATGTGATATGATGTGATATGATATGATATGATATGACATAACTTGAGATGATGTGATGTGAGGTGAAGTGATGGGATGGGATGTGATGTGATACATAGCAATCATATCCAATGATTAAGGCGTCTTCACACCATGAGTGACAGGGCAAGCAAGTTATCACAATCAGTCACAATGCCTGACAGTCAGCATAGCAAATGTTCGAGAAGCAGCTCAGGTTGAGGTTCCAACATCCACAGGGGCTCCACTGTCTTCCATCACTACGCGAATGATTGGTCGAGTAGGATCAGGATGACCTAGTATATTAATGTATATATTATTTTGCATTCCTAAATCCTCCACCCCCAAATGCAACTTCTAAGACGTGATAGTGTGGCTTGTTTAAAAGTAGTCTAGTCTCTGCGGTTGATTTGCTGTGTTCGATCAAGCGACCTAGGGCCAGCATGAAGTGAAGCGTCAGGATGCAGCATTGAAACAGAGCACATGGTCACCCACAACTCCAAGACTTGCAGCTGACGGACAAACATGTCAAAACATGTCAGAGTGTCGCCAAGCGGTGTCTTTCCAGGGTTCCATTTGGTAAAGCCTTGCCAAACCTGAGAGAAAGGCTAGCTGTTGTGCAACTCTAAAGTTGCTTCACTGCTGGCTGGCAATGGCGGGCCATAAGGATTGCACAAAGATGAGCATTTACCAGTTTCGCATTGATTCGCTCCTGCACAGACCCAGGTGCATCAACAAACTCTATTTCTTGATTGTCGCTGCTCCGGTATAGAGATGAGAAGGTTCCTCCAACTCCCTCACACTTCGGGCAAATGTGCTTTCACAAGCTCGTGTGGGTCGGCTATTTGCATACCTGACATCCAAAATGGGGAAAGCAAAATGACTTTCCACATGATGTGATCCTCACTCAAGGTCAGACTTCAAGAATGCTTCTCTGCACTTTGGTTCAAACCAGCAACAACTAGACCCACGCAAATCACATGTGAAAGTGGCAGCAGCATGGGTCACTCCGCCAAGTGTTTCTTGCTTTTATGCAGGTGTCCCCTCAGTTATTAAGCCGCAAGCAACATGTCCTTTTGGATCGGGCAGGTGACAACTGGACAATCGGCAGTTTCTTTCAGTAGAATGCATAAGCTGTGATTTCTCTACTTCCAAACCTTCAAGAGATTACACCCTTGCCTTTCCTTAAGGATCTTAAGGGTCACGGTGAGGATCCTCCACTCAGCTCAAATATATCATTGATTTATCATTGTACATCGGCTTGTGTACCCATCTCAGCAAGAGCCCCACTGCGCGCTGCGGTGTCTGGAGATGTCCAGGACAGCATCTCCATGAACTTCCTAGCAAATTGAGGAAGTTGAGGAAGTCAAACTCACAAAACTGTTTTGCAAACATGCTCCAGTTACTGTACATTGTACAGTTACATCTAGTTACTATGTGTATTTCACGTTTCACTATAGTGCATAAATCTCCGCACTTCATGATATATATATATATATATATTTCTATATATATGTATATATATTTCTATAGTATGGATCCAATGATGAATGAAACCACCTCGGCAAAGAAGGAATCTGCCAAGAATTCGTAGGCCGATGCCAGCAGCAATTGGAATCTGGCGGTTTCAGCTGTCAGAGATCCAAAACGATTTTGAAGAATTGCCGACCTTCGAGGAAGCCGAGCTGGGGAATCCTGCGCGCAAGGCACATGCCATGGCTTAAGTCAGTGGCCGAAGAATGGTCCTTCAACTGCACGGCAGATCGAAGTGCACGAACCTCGAAAGCGGTAAGCAGAAAACCCTTGTTCTCCCCAAATTGGTTGATATTTTTGATATTTTCATGCTAAAGATAGTTGCTTTCTGAAATTCCCGGGAGCGTTTTCAGCACTTGCTTTCTCATGCTTTCGGGTCCGATCGCTCAGGTGTGAACAGACCGAAGCATCATTTGCCGTACACGTAGAGGGTGACGGCAGCTCTTGGCTGTCCACCTACACTACAAAATCCCTCCAACTTGACCAGCACAGGGACAGAAATCTACCTGTCATCTGAGACAAAAAGTTCAGTTGATGAAACTCCTTTAAGGCTAAACTCTTGAGAAGGAAGGACGTTGAATAGAAGGGAGCTGCCAAGAACCCGCAAACGTTCATGGCCTTGCACCAGCTGGTACCTTGGCCGGTCTCATCAAATGTTTGACCTTCCAAAATTCAGATATTTCTTGACGGAGTGTACACCATGCTGATTAACTACATTTAAATACAAATGAATGCAGTATGTCTTGGCATTGAAGTGTTTCATGTGTTTCATAAATGATATAAATGTATATAAATGTTCAAAATGTATCCGATGTATCTCACATTTTTCACTGGAACTCTTCAACGAGCTCTGCACATGCTTCAGTTCCGTCGACTTTCTGGACTCTGGGTGCACCTGTGCTAACCGCACCTTAGGATCCGATCCAAGCTGACCGTGGATCCGCAACAAAAACAACGCCCACCAGGTGCCCAGCTGCTGCATTGTACATGAGCAAAGCTTGTGTCACCTGACTTGGCCGCTTGGCGGTTTGTGCTGAGCTGATCTGGACACACCTGTCACAACATCATTCTTACAAATTCTGAAGTGACTATGTCACACTGTCACACTTCCTTCCAACTGCTTTACACCCAAGTTGCAGCTCTTTTACTTTACATTACATCCATACCATCGCTAGAAATGCAACGAGATGCCGAGGTGCCAAAGCGGCACCCAACCGTGGAGGTCCCAGCCCAGACTGTGGCTGTTCAGACTCCTTAGACCGTGCTCCTCTCATCCGATGTTCAAGATCTATATGATCTATCAGAATCTATCATCAGTGAGTTAAAATCGTGGCAAGAAATAATTGGCACCTGATCAAGCTGGTCACCAGGTTCACGAAAATCATGGAAAGAAGCTGATGGTGCAAGAATGGGGAAGAGCCTAAGGCCTCTGCAGTTTGGACTTGGTCTGCAGTTTCTGCACCTGAAATCTTCTCAAGTCGTCCAAAAAAAAGGATTCAAGGCTCAAAATATTCAACATAATTCAAGGTTGAGGCAGCTAGGCAACGTAAGACTTGGCGCTCTTCGAACCTGTCGAGATCCACAAAGTCGGGAGACCGCACGACACATGGCACGGCACATGGCAACGAACAAGTGAAAGCCTCAGTCTCATCTCCCGAGTCATCCTCATGCAACCTGGTGAGAAAGAAATAACGAAAGAAATAACAAAAGAAAAAACGAAAAAGTTTGAAATAAGTAAAGAAAGAACAAGAAACAAAACAGTGATTGCAGAAAGATAGAAAGTTGGATGAGATGTTGTAGCGCACATGGCATACTTAATGTTTCAGTGCCCAACGCAGGGACCAATCGGGGACCAAGTGGACTTGGCACCAAGAGAAAGTGACCTCAGAGCACGACTTCTCTACCGTAGTAACGGTAAGAAACCACTGATCAGCGATGACTCACATCATCGCGTTGGCGCCAACAAAGGTCCTGTTGGGAAGTTAGAAATGTCTATTGTGGCTACAAATGGTTTCATCAAGCAAAGAAACAAAATATTTTTATGCAATCGGCGTTGGTTTGGAAGCTAGCAAAGACTGGCATGTACCCCAGTTGAATACCGCAAATGTGAAACGGCAAGACTCCTCTAGATTCTTTTCTGTGGACACAGTCGTTCAATCGCAGCAACAATTGCGTAGCGTGGAAACTTGAAGGACTTCAGGCACTGTCGTGCATAGTTGAAGATTAAACAGAATGGTCAGAATGTTTACAGAATGCAGGAAACTATAGCATGTCAGATTTGCAAAGGTCTGAGCTGTTTGCCCCCATCTTGATCGCATCGACTGGTCAACATCTGACAGCAAGGATGGTGAAGGTAGCGAGGTCAGAGATATTGATGTTCCAAGTCAATTCGCAGGAGTGAAGTCTCAAAATGCATCCCTTGCGACGGACGGTCGCCTGTGGAAAGTAGGGAGAACTGATTATGGCCCTTGGAATTCCAGATTGGTATGAGTACTCCACAACATTCCACAACCAGCTGCTCGGTTTCCTCTCTCTCAACAGGTCCAGCATTTGGAAGCAATGGCATTCGGCCTCCAGCAGGGAATGAGTCGACTCCCTCAAGGAACGAGGATCGAATGCCTCGGAGATCTGATTAAATGATTGAACATATTGAACAGTTTCAACGTCTTTCAGCGTGGCAAAAGTTGGTGCCACATGTGACACAGCGGCGCTCTGAGGTCAGGTCTGGATTGGACCCAGCCGTTAGACGTCTTTGCTCTCCTGTCTTGTAGGCCTGGAAGCTTCACCCATGCGCTCAAAGCACACGTCATGCCATGTCATGCCACGTGAAAAAAGGAGAAAAAAGGGCCTTCGCAATGTCCTCCAGGTAAGGGATGTCCGCGGCAAGCCTGGTGGGATGGAACCCATGATTGTTTCTGCTTTATTCTGAGAATCAACGATCCCAAACCAATGGGTTGCCCAGCCAATCGCCGGAAATGTCTATGCCATTGAGGCTTCGACACAAAGCGACATCCACGGCAAATGCCATCTGCATCAACCTTGGCTGTGGTGTTGCAAAGCCCCAAAAAACATGGCTCACATATGCTCACATGATGGTCTACTTGTCTGAGTCTCTCAACCTCCATTCAAAAATTAAAAAAATCACATGAGAGCAAGGCAAAGAAGCACAGCAGCGATGGGGAACCGTAGAGGCAGCACCTTGATAAAGCATTGACAGCACGCAAGCTTTGAGTCTGGCCCTGCACATAGGAGGGATCGGTATGCTGGGACTGCTTTGAAAGCCTCAAGCGTCTTTTTTTGGTGGCGATTGATCATACTGAGTTTCTCTGAGTGCCTCGCGAAAGCCAGGAATCAATCAGGGTTCGAGTTTCTAGTGGAGAGTTTAAAGGCACCTAAGCTGTCGCAAGCTTCTGCTTCGCGTCATCCACATCTGTGTCTCCATTAAGCGCTTTTGGAGTATTGCTGGGCCTCTGGTGTCTGACTAAGAAGTATCTGCCGATGACCTGCCAAGGCCTCGACTACCAGAACTGCTGTCTTGTCCTGGAAGCGTTCGCGTGAGTGTGGCCAGATTTGTGATTTGAATGCATTTGGAAGCATGTTCTTTGCTTGGAAGACCTGCTCAAATTGAAGTCGCAAACAGGTCCTCTGTGACTCTTCTGTGATATTCTGGCAGCGACGGCCGCGACATTGCCATGCTGGTTGGCAAGACTAGGCTACCTTCAAAGGGAAATGGGAAAAGTCTAACTTCTGCCACGCTTGGAACGACAGTGGACGACATTGGTTGGATTCCTCAAGAGTCCACATGAGCCTACAAACCACTGCATTTCACACTTCCAAAGAAGTTGAACCCACTTTGTCACACAACAAGTCATACTTTGTCCGGCCTCCAACTTTGTCGAAAGTGAGCACTGTGTTCACCTGCGATGGATTCGTGCTGAAAAACTGTGCTCTGCTGAATCTGAATGGTACCATCTTGGCCCCGAGGAAAAGCAACGCAGCCAGTCTGAGGAGATCACAGAGTTTGACCAGGATGGCGTATCAAGAAGCCGCAGCTGTGAGCTTCTACTGCAAGGATGTATCCATGGTAACACATTGGAAGACATTGGAAGATCACGTGCTGAGTTCTTCTTTTGGGATTTGACACTTGAGAATGTTGAGAATCGTCTGTGCAAATCGCGTCAGCAAGTGCCTGAGATCTGCAAGGCCACTTTCACCTCCAGAGCGAGTGCTTGTTTTCAGCCGTCTGCTTTCTGCTCTCAGCATGTTTCTTGCCATAAACCAATCAAGATAAATGCATATGAATTGAAAATGAAACATGCAAAGTACCCCGGCAATATAAGACTCTCTGCGTGCCTGAACTCATCTGTCGTGGGACAGTTGCCATAAGCGAGAGCCCTTCACGAACCTTGCAATGAAACTAGTCAAGGCATGCCAAGGCAGCAAGATTTGTTTCTTTGGCTGCTTGGCTGTTGAGAACACCAGAAAATGCTTCGGAACGCATGGAATCCCTGTCTTCGCAGTTTGCTTCGGGCGACTCGCCATTCGCAACACGATGCAGTCGGAGCTGTTCCCAGATTCATCTCGCCCATCTCAGCCACCTGGGACCACTTCGACCACTTCGACCATTTCGACCACCTTGACCACAACCACATCACAGCACTGAGCTCTGAACCGGCTCGGCCGTCTCGACCACTGGAAATATCCGCACCATGTCACCATCAACTTGTACCTCTAAAATATCAAACTCCAAACTCCAAACGCTTGGGTGTGAGAAGAGTCAACAGAGTCAACAGAGTCAACAGAGTCAACAGAGTCAACAGAGTCAACACCAGCCATGCTTCGAATAGCGAAGCGTAAGGCGAAGCGTCAAAGGTCATATGTACCTTTGCGAGTCGCGGCATGCGAAGCCAAGGCACGGAGCAACGTGGAGGACTCACCCGCGGACTGACCCGTGGGGACCTGAACGTTGAAAGCCGAGTGGAAGATGCATCGAAAATATCTGCCTTTCTCATGGGTTCACCTGCCTTGGTGAACCTTGGCCCAGAGGTCCCAAGTCCTTAAGCCACAGAATGGCCACAGAATGGCCACAGAATGGCACTTGGCTGACTTAGCTGACTTAGCTGAGTTGGCTCATGTGATGCCATAAATTCAATCACCTTCAAATGAAGCACAACTCATTCTGCAGCCTCTGCTTCCTCGAGCGGATGGTTTGGTGCATTTAGCACCACCTGAGATGCACGAGGATTCATAAGACCTCCAAGCATAGTAAGGTTTACGGTACTCGGACGATGTTGCCAGCTGCGTATCTATGACAGGTTGAACTGCATCCAAAGAATTTCTTGCTGTCAGAAATCCGAGAACATCGCTAAGCAGTCTCCAACTCGATGTAAACACAAGGCCTGTCTTGGAGAAAGAAAGTCAGTTATGAACGAATGACGACACCAAGTGCTCCATGTCAATGGTCCATGCAAAGCTTGAACTCCTAGAGGTTGGAAAGCTCGCAAGCGCTGCCTCCCCTGCTGCTTGCAGTGGCAATTCAAAGAGCCTCTTCAAGGCCTTGGATCTCATAGTCTTTGTCCGTCTTTGATTTTGGATCAACTTTTATACCAAAGAGCTTGGATTAGAATCCGCCAAGATCCAACATCTTGGGTACTGGCTGAGGCATCGCCAACGATGCGAACTTTACACCTGCAAAATGAAACTCAGGGAGGACACAGAAATGTTTGCAACCGGTTCAAAGCACGGGAAACATGGAGAGTTGTGTTTGTGGTTGTGGAGCTCCGAAACCTTCTCTGATCAGAACTAATCACATTTAGTTGAGGGATGTTGAGGGTATTTTGGGTGGGTGTCTTGAGGTGTACTTGCTCTAAAGATTGAGAAGCGCACCCATCGCTTGTCTCTGCATTCTGCCAAGGCCTGTCATCAAACGTGTGAAATTAAACGAAAAGGACGACTCAAAGATACTCAAAGTACTGCATTTCCGAAGACTACAGCTGCCCCAAGCACAAATCTCAGGAATCTCAGGAGTTTGCTCTTCTCCAAGGATGCAATCCAACAGGTCACCAGTTGGCCTGCCCATGCGCATCACATCCATCACAGCATAACACAGCATCGAGATCGATCCATGCGGCCTGGGGAAGCGACACGCATCGAACAAGACCTGCAGGTGAGTTGCAGCAAGATCATCTGGCAATGGTAGAGGTTTTGGATCAATGTTGGATCAACGTTGCGCATCAAAATTATCTCGAATTAGCCCAGCATACAACCCCAATAGCAATAGCAAGGCTTCGCGTTTCTTGTCACATCAATTCAAGATAAAGGCAAATAAACGCATCAAAATTATCTTCAAATAGCAAGGGAAAGAATTTGGACAAATAGCATCTTTGGCTTCCTTGCATGATGACCCACACACATGCCTTTCCAAAGGAGCCTTTGTTATTATGCGTTGACATTCAATTCGCTGAGGTTTTAAAATTACGTTTGATGCCCGGGATTCAGAGCCAACATGAGCCAAGATGCTTCGCTTTCCTCCTCATCTTCATCCAGTAGCTCCTACGAGATGGAAACAACCTGAAACAAATGACATTGAGGTCCAGCCTGTCCAGCTTCAGCCCACCTGATATCTTCTGGATAAATCTGGTGACCATGACCTTCGGGAATGGAAGGAATGGTGGTCACCCCCGTTTCAAGGCGCAAAAGGATCTTGTCATGAAGTTTGTCAGCCTGGTTCGGCGCGGCAAAGAGCCATCACTATGAAGGTCCAGCATCAGGACATTTTCTGCGCGATGAGTCTTGGAATGTTTGGAACTAGGCTGTCATTTTGTGACGTGCGTGATTGACTGTGCTGCACACCTGCTAAAATTTTGCTTCGTTTGAGGTCCACATGTTCAATACCAGGTTACCATAGTGGCTTGCCAGAGGCTTTTCGACTCCGGTCGTTTTGTGTGGTGTTTGGACGAAATTTGGCTGCTGACGGGCCCCAGGCCGCTGATTCATGTGACGTGAAGCAACAGGAACAGCGGTTTTTCGGTGATCCCAGTGACCCCCGTTGTTCCCAGCTGTTGGTTAAACCCACCGCTACCTCTCAGTAAACATCAATAGATCCCATGTTTTCTGCCCAATTGGGTGTCTGTCAGGCAGCGGCAATGCCGTACTCTCTTTTTACCTCAGTCTCCTTGGACTTCCGCACTTCGCTGAGCACCAGCACCTCTGCAACCAACTGGGCTTCAAAAGTTCAGGGGTTGCAGTGGCACCACAATAACACAACAGTTTTTTTCTGTAGTATATGTTATAGATATATATATATATATGTATATATATATATGTATATATATATATATATGTATATATATATATGTATATATATATGTATATATATATATGTATGTATATATATATGTACCTAAAGGATCCCAAAGACTCAAAAAAAACACTATATATAATGGCCATCAGTGGCCACATCCTGCGATATCAAGCCTGGCCTGGAGCTTTGCTTGAAACCGGCATTGCACCCATTGCACCCTTCAGCTCCGCAGCGACAGACGAAGGGGCTGAATCCCTGGCTGAAAGGGACAGATTTCGACGGATTTCGTTTTCGACGCACTGCAGCACTGCATTGTGATGCATCCGACTGCATCGTAAGGACTGCCGCACCTCAGAATTCTCATGGAGTCCAGGATGGAGTGCTGCTTTGCCTCAGAGGCTCTGGGGCCATGGAATCTTGTTGAATCTCAGGCGAGCTCGTGCAATTTCCCTTCCCCGGGGCTGCAGCAATGTGTATACATTCTAGATTACGGCGGAGGAAATTCTCATTGTCCTCAAAGGTTCATGCGTGGATTGCTTGAAGTACAGGAAGTCGTATAGGAAATGGTTTCAAGATGTTTCAAGGATGTCCTCGATCATCGAGCCAACTTGCATGATTTGTGCATCCTGATCGCCGGATCAGCTCATCGTGTCCACGGATAGCTAAGAAGCATCAGATTGGATCCAAATAAAACAGCAGCACAATTCCATAGCATCATATGGCATCAATATCTCCTCTCCAGATTTCTTTCTGCGGTCAAGCCGGGATTCGGCCTGAATCTGCTGGCGCAAGGACTCTTGGCCACAGCTCAGCACCCGTTACGTTGTTGCTACATTGCAGCATATGTATGAAACTACTGTGCGCAGTCCTGTCGGGTCAAATGCGCAGAGAGCTCTGTCTGCTCACCTTTTGGAGAGACCTTTCAGGAAGAAGCGCGAAGAAGCAGTTGCATTTGTGCTCTCCATATGTAGAATTTGCAACTTAAGAAACGAGAGCAGCATGATGAGAAAGTGCAAAGCTGACGAACAGAGGTAGGCCTGTACATTCAAAACAATTGTGCTTGACAGCTTGAAGTCCACATAGTTGGAGTTCGATGAATCTCTCACCTCGGTCAAGGGGCTCTTCAGGATAGGCTATGAAACGTCCGCAAGCTCAGTATAGCACCTCCACTATGTGAACGGCATCCCAAACTCCTGACTTTCCATCACCTCGGAATATATTAACATCTGGCCCCTGACCCTTGCTTTGAGTGTATTTCTCAGGATTGTGCAGAAGATCTTTGGAAGCTCCTTGCGAATCAAGAAAGCTCCCGCATAGCCCTCAGGTTGCACTGGTGCACAAGCTACTTTTTCCAAAACAGCTGACAGTCGCCACATGGCACCAACATTCATTGGTCAGCTACATCTCAGTGCCTCTTCAAGGTCCCAAAGGTACACGGAAGAAACGCTGCCCTCGCAATGCAAAATGGAAGACATGCATAACAAAGACGTGCAGAGTGCAGAGGTCAAGATACAAATATACAAACATACATACATTTCATTTCATGTCATTTCATTTCATGTCATTTCATTTCATTGCATCGCATTGCATTGCATGCATAATACATAATACATAATACATAATGCATAATGCATAATGCATAATACAAAATGCATAATACATAATACATAATACACATATATAAGATATGATTATGAATATGATTATTATTATGATTATGATTTGATATAATATGATATGGTGTGGCATGCTATCATCCTATCCGTTCATATCATATCATATCATATATCATATGTGCACCGTTGTTTACAGACCCATTTCTGTACACAAACATCATATGATGTTTCGCATCATGCAAGTGCAATCAAAGATCTGGGGCCCATCTCTCTCTTGACCCCCTTGCCATGGCATATCTTCAATGGGATACAGTCCTCATAGTAGCTGGTGGCATAGGCTTGAAACACCTGCCACGCAAAAGGTTGGAAAAGACACCAGCTGAATTGACCGTTCGCAATTGCCTCGTTGAAGGCTTGTTCCAAGCGTCCAAGTCGTGCTGATGGTCGGAACAGTTTTTCCTGCAGACCAAATCACTTGATCCTTTTATATCCTTTTATAATATATAAATGTTATATCCTGTTGATAATTTTTCAATGAGAGAGGAAGACTTTGAAGCACCTCTTCCGCATCGCCACCAGGAGGTGCAGGGATGTATCTCAGCAAAGACAATGTGATCGAATGATTCCGAATGATCCAATGGCTGTGCAGTTCTGATTTTGAAAGCCATTGTCTGCCATGCAACCACTGCAAAAGCAAACGCGGCGCCTGTCTGTCCAGGGAGATCTGTGTGAACCTTTGCCCAGATTGAGCGACAAGCCATTGCCAATGGAGGTGCAGTCCATGTTTGGCAGATCAAGCTTTCACACCAAAGATCGCAAGTCATCAAACTTGCCTGCATCGCAGTTGTACTCACAAGCAATAAAGTACCTGGCGTGGAGACACACCTTCCACTGAGAAATGCACAACAGGCCATCTGCTCCTTTGATTCTGTGTTCACCAGCCAGAACATATCAACTATATAATATATGCAAACAAGTGACCTGTTGGCCTTCAGATCTTCTTTCACTCTTAAGGGGCGAGCAACGTATGGAGCCAGTCCTTGCTCCTGAAGATCGTCACAAAACAAAAACTGAGCGTTTCACTCGACATTTCTGGAGGGTGTGCTTAAACCTTTTTCCGAATAAAATGCGAATAGGTCGAATTCAAACAACGACCAAGATTCGGGGATAGAGTACACACCTGACAACGGTATCCTACAATTCCTCGTCAACACCTGCTGTAGGCTGAAAAGTAGATGTTTTGAGTAGTTCAAACTGTCCAAACATCTCTCAGTCTGAACTCTTTAAGTGGAAACTCCAAGCACTGTCCCTCCTTGAAGTCGCACCTACTGAGACCAGGCAGTAAGGAGATTCTCTGGCCAGCCCCTTCTACAGTCAATTGTCATCTGATTGATTGTATGATTGATTGTTCGATTGATTGATTGATTGATTGATTGGTTGATTGATTGATGTCTGATGCCTTTGAAGATTGGTTGCACAAAACAATCCTCTCTAGCACCACAGCAAACTAACTTTTTTGGACTGCATTGTAGACGAGCCGTGCTGAGTTCTGCCTTTCTACACAACGCTCATCTCAGCAGCGACTAGGCGCACACTGCACTGCACGAGAAGGGATAGCAAGACTTATCGGGTCTTGCCCAAGGATATGATTGACTGAGCACCTACAGCAAGTTGAGACTTCTGATAAACCAAAGCTTGCGTAATCCAACTCTTGGTGCTCAGTTGTCGCTTTCTAGCTCTCAGATTCACCAAGCATTCCTTAGAACTTGCAATCTACATCTACGAGACACACTGAAGAGTACTGAAGCAGCAAAAAGGCACATCCAAGATGCTGATACATCTGATACCTGTGCTGCCTGTGCTTTTGTGCGAGCTGAGCTTCTTGGATCTTGGGATTCCTGGGTTATCTTGGATTCAAATGATTGGGAGAAGAATGAAACAGGCTCTTCAGGACGAAGGCCTCAGCCAAGAGAGTTTCCTTAGTTGCACAGTGAAGTCAGGCATAGCATGATTAGCATGGCAACACATGTCATGGCATCGCATTACTAGATTTAGGCCAACTAGACTCTGTAGAAGCCTGTAAACATCACTATATAATACTATATACCTCACTTTTCACGACCCACATTTCTGGGCTCTGGAACTTTTCGGGAACCACAGTCATCAGTGCTGTGATGGCTCGATCTCTTGGTTTCGCCATCTTCCAGTGGGCAATTTCTGCATAAAGAGCATCAGCTGCTGATAATCCATTTGTTTCAGCTGTGGGGACCAGTAGATCAGAAATACAGCACAAACCTGCAATGTTTCGGCAGAGTCTTGAAATGGATTTAAGATGATGAACAAGGCTGAAACAGTACATGGCCAGAATGAAACACATAGAAAAACCATGAAGAAGGAGAGACAGAAAGGAACGTACTATGACATACCAACCACTGGGTTGTTTCGATCTGCAATCTCTGCTGTACCCGTGCTCGAATCAAGTTGCACTGAGGTCATGACGTAAACATGAAATGATGAGAACCCTTCCAAAGGCTCCGAAATGTAGGTGTCCCACAGCCGGATTACGCAAGGAAAGGGGAATTCTCTCAGCAGAAGGCAGTTCATCCATCTGAAGGAAAGCTGCAGGAAATCAAGACCTTGCTCTTCCAAATGATCGTAGAGCTTCTGGTCGATCCGATGAACTATCTCTCGGAGTTTGGCCACCATCTGCTGAATCCCGGGTTGACCATTTGTGTAATGGTCTTGAATATCACTCAGGAATTTGGTGAGACACCAGTATGACCCAGCTTCTACAGCCTCAAAAGCATCGTCGCCAGCGGCATCCACATCGATCTCCTCAGGCAAGCAATCAAGTTCAGAAGCCAGCAGGACAACGACAAAAGGCGTTGCAAGGTCATTGATTCCTTGAACATAACCACTTGCCGGATGACGCACGGACCAAATGAACAGGATTCGTTCCAGCAGTTGTTGTATCCGTTGGTGGCTAAAGATTGGTAAGCCAGGCGATGTTCTTGGAATGTCAAGTCGAATCTGACGAAGGATACCAGCTGCATCGACATCAATGCTGGGAGCTTCGGCTTCTACCGGCAAATAATGCCTCCTTCGAAGTTCTTCATACTCCTCTCTCTTCTTCTGCAGACCCGAAGGCTGCCGGTCCTTGACAGGCGGCAAATAGCCCAGCAACATCTGCCATGACTCCGCTCGGACCTTGGGATCTTCTTCTGGTGCTCCAGACCAAAGAAGTTCCCGTAGAGCTGCCAGGTCAACAGTGGGCAAGGATAGCCTTGCAACAGGCACCACAAAGGCAACACAAATGCAGGATGATACATGATATGTACATGTATATATGTAAGTGTGTATGTATATATATATATATCAAAGTCTTCTGGATATTGACCATGTTTGCTCTGCATTTGCTTCCCTCGCTTCATCGTTCTATTGGCACACTGTATCATACTGTATCTCTGTCATCACCATCCCCTTTCACAAAAAAAGAAAAGGTCAGAAGCCATAAACTTGTTGTACAGGGACCTATGTCAGAATATGTGTGTCTTCTTATCTGAACAATGTTGCGCCAGTGAATCAGAGTCACAATCGATGAAACTTCTGGGCTTTTGCAGATCTCTGCGTTCCAGAGGAAGATGAGGCGCTCTGCATTAGCGCTCAAATTCTGCAGAAGCCTATGAAAGTTCCACGAGTGGGATATAAGCTTCGCACATGAGGTCAATCGTCGGCTAATTGTGAGTGTCAAAACAGAGTTTTAAATTGTGAGTGTCAAAACAGAGTTTTAAACTCACCATTTGGCGCATGGAGTAAAACTAGTAGCTCAGCAATCTAGAGGATGGTTGTCAAACTGTACTGCAGCTTGGAGCATGCATCTGCTTCTGTCAAGATAACAAAATAAAATCAGCAAGTCAATTGTTTCCCAAATTGTTCATTGCCTTTGTCTGATGTATTTGGATCTGCGAGCCAAATATTAGCGGCCTTTGGTTTCGTGGATATTTCACAACATGAAACGGGAAATCAACCTGGTGGCCACTGGTGGCCACACAAAGTTGGGGTCACCCAGGCTGCCCAGGTCCAATGATTTGATCAACTTCAACAAAGCTCGCAGCGGTCCAGCTCTGGAGCAATTCCAATCAAAGCTTCCAAGTCTGTTTCCAGGTCCTGTCGTGCCATCCCGGAAAAACCCAGGAAAAAACCAAGGATGAGCCCCAAAAAATGCCAAGCATTGTGAAGTCACTGAAGTCACCCAAAAAAGTGCTCCAAACGACTGCCATTGTGGGATCGTCTTGCCCTACTTCGCACTTCGCTCCTTGGGGGGCAATCTCTGCAAGAGATTCAAGGCTGCAGCCGTACATCGCTGAGTCCGCAAACGATCCTGGAGCAGCGAGCTCGTGCGAAGTGATCTTGAATTGAAAATGAATGGGAAATGAACAGATCCCTATTTAAAAAAAACAGTGTTTCGTTTGCGAGGTAGTCAATATATGTCAATATTAGGGCCTAATGAAGCCAAACCTCTGAAATCGCAGAGCCAATCAGCGCTGACAAGGCCATCGCGCTGCGGCCGCTACGGATGCTGGGAAGATAAGAAGATGCGGTGGAAGCTGCTCGACCTACTCTGCTGTTGGCATTTCCTTTGTGCGTGTGACTTAAAAGGAGTAGTGTTGGCAGTGAGGAATTCCATGAATCTATGTAAATCACTGTGTACATGTATCAAAATAAGATAATCACATTGTGTCTTGAAAAGGAAAACAGGGACGGCTCAAATCATGGCACGAAGTCGTCTGGACACCCGTCGGATAAGTCGCCAAGCAAATATTATTCATCAATGGAAGATGTTTGGTGCAGGGCCAGGCAGTTGTGAAGACATCTTTTTGTTGGAATGCCAAGGGCAAGTCACACGTGCTGCGTGATTAAGGTCACCTCACTTTGTAGGTCCTGCAAATACATGACATACGACATACGTGACATACACCACATCCAGGGACAGAAGTGAATTAGTGAGAAAGCAATGAAGTGCGAGAAACTCTCGGCTCCTGCGGGAAGTCGAGCTGCGAAGGATTGCCGGAATTGTCTGCACAAACCAGTTTTAGCCACAAAAGGGAAATCAAAAGTTCTGCATTTTGCCACACCCTGAAGCTTCAAACCCCTGCCTGAGCTTCAATGATGCTGCAGAAGCCAACGGCTCACCTTCGACAAAAGACTCCAAGTGCCGATCGAATGTTCAAAATACTTGGCGTCACCAAGAGCCAATCAACCTCGCCTCCAGGCAAAGACTCGGATAGCAGAACGATTGGGCTTTCCTTCCAGGTTAAAGGGCCAAAAGGAATTTGAGTTTCCATACCCCCGCATCCAGCCCATACTCCAGCACAGACTTTTACAGCAAATCAATGCAAATCACAGGTCAAGACCAAAGATGACGAAAGATGTCAGGATAAGCTCGGTGATGGTGATGCTTTGGTTTTGGACTGCATAGCATGGAGAAAAACAGAAGCGGCTGGCCAGGTTTCTCCGCCTTGTACATAGATTGAAGCTTCTCCTTGAACAATTGCACTAGCTTTGAGGATCTTCGAGGAGCCCCAGTACATACACTTATATATACGTATATGTGCATATATTTGTATACATAAACAGTCATATACAGATACACATATCATATACATGTATACATATACTACAGATACATGTACATGTTCAATGACAATAACAATCTCGATAATGAAGTGTATATATATATATATACATTAGAAATAATCTACATATATCCGCCGACCCCGGCCGACGCAAGGGGGAGCGCGTAAGGGAAGAAGATGGAAATTAGGTGGTGTTTTGCTGTTTCGGAAGCGTTTCGAAACAGTAGGCCCAGCCATAATATTGTTTA
>Ga0126342_10005361_pt1 | contig 22330 bp, 15 predicted proteins | sample Cyp1metagenome_FD_92528 | JGI IMG/M metagenome (GOLD analysis project Ga0126342, IMG submission 92528) | Coral microbial communities from Lord Howe Island, Old Settlement Bay, Australia - Cyphastrea 1 metagenome | ecosystem: Host-associated > Invertebrates > Cnidaria > Coral ...
GTCCCAGGTTGAGGTCCAGCGGTGCACACTGAGCTGGGAAGGTCCCAGGTTGAGGTCCAGCGGTGCACACTGAGCTGGGAAAGTCCCAGGTTGAGGTCCAGCGGTGCACACTGAGCTGGGAAGGTCCCAGGTTAAGGTCCAGCAGTGCACACTGAGCTGGGAAGGTCCCAGGTTGAGGTCCAGCGGTGCACACTGAGCTGGGATTGTTCAGGTTGAGGGCCAGCAGTGAGCACTGAGCTGGGAAGTTGGCGAAGAGCTTGGCGAAGAGTTGGCAAGGCGGAAGTTGAGGTGGAAGTTGATGCAGACATGGTCGAGGAGAAACTGGAGGAGGAGGCGGAGGAGGAGGAGGCGGAGGAGAAGGAGGAAGAGGAGAGCTAGTCGAGGAGGAAGAGAACAGCTCTGATAAAATCTAACAACCCTCACCTGGCAGGTGGGGAAAAAACATTTTATGGGTACCACCTATTTTCAGTTGAACGCCCAGAAACATATCAAGTTGGTTCTTATATAATATCCCATATACACTATATATATATACATTCATTCCATAGTATATCCCTATTATATCCCATGAAAATTCCATAATTTCCCAAGTGTATCCCCATAAGATATGCTTGATAATAATCTCTGATCATCACCATTCACCACCATAAAATCTCATTAATTGCAATTGAATCCTATGAATGAATTACCATAGAATCACCATTAATCATCATAAGTTCACATTTAGTTGATAAAATCATCATTTTTTTGCCGTGAGCATCACCATTATTGTTTACTGCTGTGGAGTCAGCTCTGTTTGCCTTGTTATATCGTTGTTCGTTACCGTCGCCAGCCGTTTGAACGAGGCAAGTTTGGCAGAGCTGCGCGGATATTCTCATTGTGAGGCCTGGGGCAAACAGGGGAGAGAGCAGAAAGGGAACCCCTAATGGTACTGAATGGGGAAGCTTCACCAATAAAAACATGTGAGAAAACACGTGAAAACCAGCAGAAATGGCGATTTAATGGATTTTAGTGGGATTTCATGGGATTTAACCCAAAAAAAAGACTAAGTGTGCGAATAGAACTCTAATAACTATGGTCTCTGATACTTACTGTATAACTAATATAGTTAACTAACAATATATGGTGATTTAGTTGGTTTTGAGGGGATTCAGCATGATTAAAACTATGTAGCAATTGTTTGCATACTCCGTGGTAGCAATAGCTAAGCTGCTGGGTTTTAATGAACATTGATTGGTTGGTGGTTTGGAACATTTGGATTATTTTTCCATATATTGGGAATGTCATTATCCCAACTGACGAACTCCATCATTTTTCAGAGGGGTAGGTCAACCACCAACCAGATGAGCCCAGTTATAAGTTGGTTTATAAGCCCAGTAACTATAGTTATAAGTACCATAAACCATAATTATTGGAGTTATGTTCACCAACTTAGCAAAGTTGTTGGGTTTTAATGAACATTGATGGTTAAAAATCACATTTCTACTATCCAGTGGCGAACGGACCTGAGGAGGGAGCGCTGAGCTAGGGATATCCAATGGAGAGCCAGTTGGAGGTACGAGGTTTGAGTTTCCCAACTTGGTGGTTGGCTCCTCTCACTTAGGTAGGTAGGTTATCACCCAAGTTGCAAGTGGATTAACCCTACTTATCCCACTTAGAACTAGGGTTCTAACCTTACTAAGTGACACGAGCCACCAGGTATGATAGTATAGTGGTAATGATGATTGATGGGGGTTTTATCAGTCAAGGTATAAAGGTGTTTACTAACAATCGGGATTTAGAAGGATACGTGTTCACCCCACTTACTAAATAGGTTATAACCCTAGTGATTTCAATGGGATAAGTAGGGTTAACCACTTATAACTGGGATAACCACTTACAGCTGGTTGGTGGTTTCAAACATGCTTTATTTTCCATAATATATGGGAATAATCCTTCCCATTGACTTTCATATTTTTCAAGATGGCTAAGTCACCACCAACCAGGTAATCTCACTTATAATTGAATTAACCCGACTTATATATCCCACTTGTAACCAGGGATATGACCGAATAGTCGGGGCGTTCGCCACCGTAAGTGATGGGTCCATGCGAGCACGCAATCTATTTATTCATGGGATGATTACAATGTGGGGAAAATGGGCACGAAATCGCTAAGTTGGGTTCACATAACTACAATCATTAGGGTTTATGATTGTTATAACATGTTATAACTATAGTTACCCTCTTGTTATTTAACATAGCCATGGGAAATGGCCCTTTTATAGATGGTTTACCTATTAAAAATGGTGATTTTCCATAGCTATGTTAAATAACCAGATGGTAGATAGGGTTATAAACCAACTTAGCTATCTTGGGGGCCCCACATTGTAGGATTGTGGGTACTATCTGTTTAATTAACAGTTTGCTACAGAAACCACGGACCAGTTGTAGATGATTTGCCGTTTCTTAAAATGGTGAGGTGAAACTGCTGTACTCCATGGGATAAAACTAAATATGGCTGATGTTTGTACAATTGGGCATTGTCATACAGTTGAACTATTTGATGTATAAACATACAAAACCAGTTTGGGGTAACATAAATTAAATTTAATATAAATGATATTAATATATATATATACATATTATACGTAGATGATGGGATATCTGACCAGCAATATGAATTTGGGTGTTTCTGGAGTTGCGTAACAGGGAACATGGTTTTCTCAACCACAGTATAGACTGGGCTGTCCTTTTTTCAGACAAACCCTCAGAACTAAATATGACTGCAACTAAATTAATATTTAACTATACTTGGTGGTTCATCCCAGTTAGTCAATGGGAATTCCAGGATCCTAAAATGGAGGTACTGTACCATACAAGGCCATATTTTGTGGGGATATTCCCTTACATAGGCCTTACATAGGCCTTACATAGGCCTTACATAGGCCTTACATAGGCCTTACATATGGTAGGTACCTCCAATTTGGGTTCCTGAAATGGCCATTGAGTTAGTAAGCGGATTATAACCCAGTTCCTTGCGTGGATCAACCCTACTTATCCCATTGAAATCACCAGGGTGAACTAACTCACCAACTCACCTTTTTGCGATTCGTGGGTAGTTCGCCACCAAGTAACCACAACTGACCGGATAATCGACCATTTACTATAAGTACAGGATGAGCCCCCCAGTGATGTTTGCTGGTTTATAAACCATTATCACCCCCATGAATACTAGTTCTTTATATCTACCATAAACTATAGAATTCAGCCACTTATAAGGCAACTGAACGCTATCGACTGGGGGCCCCATCCTATAGAACTGAAATGGGTTCGCAGCCACTAGTTACAAGGTTGTGCCCCCCAGCTCAGTGTGTGTTGGTTCAACCAACGCTGCAAGGTTGGGCCCCCTAGATGGCTAAGTGGACCTATAAGTTGGCTGTTGAGTTTATGAAGGATGTGTCTATAGTATTCAGATGGTGAATCTAAACCAACACACATTTCATAAGGTGGGAGCCTCAATAAAAAAGCTGAGTTTAGCAATTTGAACATATTTTCAGATTTGGGGATGGGTCAAAACCTATTAATATTATTGCATATTATTGCCATATTATTGCCATGTGTGGCTGGGGGAATAAACATCAATTGGCCAGCTATGACTTAGGGTACCATCCCGGTACCAGAGTTTTGGCTCATAGCCATTTCCATAATTTTCCCACGTTTTGTTTTCACACAATGGTGGTGCCGCCCCAGTTACTAGTTGGTATATAAAATATAGCATATAAGTATAGATATATCTACCATAAATCCCGAGTTAACCAAGTTGTAAGTCAACTTAGCTAACTAGGGGGCCGCACCTTTCAATTTGTGTATGGTTTTGGTTTGCCAATGCTTGCTAACATTGACCCCAATATCAGCACCCTTCAGTAACACTAATACTGTAAATCTCCGAACTCAAATGTCATAGAATTGGATTATGGGAAAATTTACAGGAAAGTCCTATATTTGATGGTAAAAACCATGGTTTCCTGTAGATTTTCCCTTAAACCAATCCAGTGAAAATGGGGCTTCATAGCTGGCACCAAATAAACATCCTCAAACATTGGTGATTCTTTTCACATGCCATGTTTTTTTTTTAAATGTACCGGAGGCTCACCGGAGGGTATCCATACCGTTGTGGTGTCATCAAACGTGGCAGCTGCCGGAACCACCTCCTACGAACCGTGCGGCCTAAGTTGTTGAAAACGCTTTCTGTTTGAAAAAGACAAACTCCATTGGTCGGATTAATGATGGAGATAAATCCAAAGTTGAAAAGGTAAAGAATCATATGTTGTAAATGTTCCTTTTTGTTGAAACTAATCAAAAGTTATGGCCCTTTAACAGTTGCAAGTGAGTTATAATCCCATTGATCCATTGATGGTTCACAATAAACCCATTAGTTTCCATTGTTTTTTTTTATATATCTCCCATTATCTACCATAAACCATAGAATTCAGACACATAGATCTCAACTGAACGCGAGCTCGTTTCGCCTCGGGCCTAGGAACAATGAGACCAATTTGGTGGACGACGTGGTGTTTCCGTAAGTGCGCCACCTTACCGTCGACTTTCGACGGTCGTCCCGTTTATGTGACCTCGTATAGACGTTGGGCCAGTCGGTGTGGCAAAAAATCCTGTGTGAATTTTAAAGTTTAAGTGTTTTTTTTGTGTAGATGAAAGGCTAGTTACGAAGAAGTTGTTCAAACTGCATTATTTGTTTTATATGTTTTGTGGAACGCATTGAAGATCCCAATTTGATTTAACAAGTGATGATTGGTCACGGCTCAATGTGTTCAAAGGACGCAACTTGTTCCTTTGGGCTTCCAGTTGTGACCAACGCACCAGCGGAACAGTTCACTGGCCCAACAGCAAGTTCCGATCATTTCATGCAATGTGACCCCCCAGTTATGTTTGTTGGTTTATAAGCCCCAGTAACTATAGTTATAAGTACCATAAACCATAATTATTGGAGTTATAAGCCAACTTAGCTATCTTGGGGGCCTCACATTGTGATCAACACTTTTGTTTAAGGATCATGTGTCCGCGGATCGCTTCTTTCAACCGCTAGTCATATCCGCAGTTCCAGATAGGTGCCAAGTCCTGAAAGTGGTATCACAGTACTTTGTGTGTTTTCCTACTTTGTGAATGGATTACATATATCTGGGTAAATTATAGTAATTCACTAACCTGAAATAAGGCAATTTTGGGATGATTCCACTTAGTAACCATGATTCCAGGGCTCGGGAGAACAGTGAGGTCGTTATAATTTACCCAGATATACATACTGGGAAATATCTCAACAACCAAATATCAAATCGTCACCATCGTGATACCATCCATTAGACACAACGTGGTGAACCCCCAGTTTGATGGATTACATATATACAGTATAACCCATCTTTAACCGTCCCCGGTTATGTTTGATGGGTTGGTTTTAGCCATCCAACTGTAGATTTATCTAGTACTAAGCCTACTAAAAAGCTGGTCATTAAGACATTGGTTTGGCTTGTGGTACAGTATTTGAAAAAAATAGTGGAAAATGTAAATTTGAGATTGTATATTTTCGTTTCCCACTTAAATGGAAATGTCACAGGTATACCACATTGGTCACACAAATCCCATATCCTATTTGTGGTTAAATATCTCATTGCATACCCAGATATATCCCCGATTTCTGAATGGTTTTCTACCCCATGACATCCCAAGTAATTAAATCACCAAACGGTTTGTCATATATCTCAGCCAAGTTGGCTCTAGGTCGAACACATATTTTGTTAAGACCATCTACACTCCAAATTTAGTATGAGAACATACAACACACGCATATAAAAAAGTGTTGATGCATGCTGATACAGTATACCCTCTGGTAAACTAACATAGCTATTGAAAATGGCCATTTATAGTGGATTTACCCATTAAACATGGTGATTTTCCATAGTTATGTAAACGTTTACCAGAGGGTACGTGTATCAACCGTATATTTTTCTATGGTCGCAGCGTAGTGCCAGCGTAGTGCACATTGTTCAAAGAAACGACCGACTCAAGTGCTTGGTTTAAGGGTTATCCTACCCAATACATCGGGGATTATGTGATAATCCAATGTGGGAATTGCTATTCCCATCTGGTTATGACATTCACAGGTTGTCATGGAAAATCACCATGCTATTAATAGGTAAACCCATCTATAAATATAAATGGGCCATCTCATTTTCCATGGCTATGTCAAATAACCAGATGGTAATTAAGTAACCATTGGAAAGGATTTCACAATAGGCTTTTGACACAGTGATTGATGCGAACCATTGAGAGTCAAGTTCTTGTCTTGCGGAACATCTTCACGCGGAGTTTGTTTGTATATGCCATGTCAGAGCCGAACAATTTTGTAAGAGCAGAATCATCCAAAGGAGTGCGATTGGGGTCCTTGGAAGGCACTTGGAAGTGCAGTTTCAGTGAACAAAGTGGATATATGTCACCTCAGTCAGTCATAGGAGTTATAGCATTTACATATATATATATATTATATCACTTATATCATACCCCGACTTTGGGGGTTTTCAATTCCCATAGTTATAGCAGGTAATAGAGTCTGAGTGCATGGGGAGGAGTCCGATTCTGACCAAATCCAATAAGCTTGGCACGGTTCTGAAGCATGGAGAACTTGTTTTGGGTTCCAGTTTGTTCCAGTCATTCAGGATGGGCCCCCCAAGATAGCGTTCAGTTGACTTACAAGTGGCTTAACTATGGTTTATGGTAGATATAACTATATATATATATACATAATGGGGCTTATAAACCAACTTATAAGTGAGGGGCACCATCCTGTTGTAATAGCTAGTGTCTAGTCACTCTAGTCATTTTATAGTGAACACATGTGAAAACATAATTTTATCACTAGTCATTGACTATAGTGACTGTTATAGTGAAACCATGTGAAAACCATTTTATCACTATAAAGAGTTTTTTTTCAAGCTGGTTGGTGCTTTGGAACATGAATCGCTTCTTTTCCCATTCAGTTGGGAATTTCATCATCCTAACTGACGAACTCATATGCCTTTCAGAGGGGTAGGTCAACCACCAACCAGATAATCTATAATCTATATGGATTATGAATCAATTATATAACTATAATCTATAGTTATATTTACCATAAACCATAGAATTCAGCCAGTTTATATCAGAAAGGGCTGACAAGACCCCCTCCGAGGGTGTTTGGCATGAATCATGGCTCCCCTGGCCATGCAAATCTCACGTTTGGACGGCTAAGGGAGACCATCGGAAATGGCATCATCAGGGATATCAAATGGCAATTGGCCTCTGGAAAACATACAAAAAGCTATTGAAAATGGCAATTCATAGTGGATTTACCCATTAAACATGGTGATTTTCCATAGTTGTGTTAGTTTACCAGAGGGTAGCTTGTTTTATTTCAGATTTGGATCATTTCACTAGTTGCCATTTGCTCGAAATGATGAAATTGTTTCTACAAGCTACGAGATTGTGAAGCAAGTCCGGATTTTGAAGCAATAAACAGGATGTCAATGATATCACAAGCAACTCGTGGGATATCTATAATACATTATATATGTATACATATAATTGATACCATCTTTAGCGGGATGAACATCCACAACAACCAGATTTTAGAGAGAACTACAGGCCACGACGGTTTTGATCCATATGCCACTTGGCATGCCCCGATGATGTACAAGCTGGGGGCTTTCAGTTAGAAGATATTTCTAAACCCCATTAACATCCATCAACTCTGCACAACTACTGTATCCGCCATGAACCATAGAATTCACCAAGTTATGTTTACCGGCTTAGTGATTTCTTCGTGGACCGAATCATGTAGCACTGCTGGTGGTCTGTCTCTTGTAAAGGATTTTGTACAATTTCGGTCTGACGATGGCGAGACGCCCTTTTTTGCCGCCTGTTGGATTGGCTGCATCTGTCCAAGGAGGACCCCTGAAAACATGGCCATGGAATGCAGCCGGACAGGGGGCGAAGGGTGTGATCACACCACTTTTTCTGTCTTGGAGTGGGTGCCAATTCTGAAATCGATCACATTTTTCAGTCAAGTCTGATCGAGATACCCCATTCAATCCATTCTGTCCATCTCTTTGCTTCAAGTGTTGCGCAACACTTCCCAGGCCCCATTTGTTCGGGTCCTGATAGATTTGGCACGCACTTGCCAAGACACTCTCGGCAGTGAATTGCCAAGAGTCAAACCAAGAGATGCGATGGGAGAAAGTTTTAACTGGATATGGCATTGGCTCACTTTTGCTTGATAGAGGCTGGGGAACATGTGGCAATCATTTAACATATGTTACCATGAGTTGCAAGTTCTATGATGGTCTGGTTGGTGGTTTGGAACATGAATGGATTATTTTTCCATTCAGTTGGGAATAATAATATCAACTGACGTTCAAATTTTTCTGAGGGGTAGGTCAACTCAACCACCAACCAGTAGTAAATTGCATTTCTTGAAAAATGTGCCATTGAACTTTACTTCAAGTCTATCCATGTCTCCAGAAAATGCATGAAGCGAATCATCAAATTACATCAAACTACAGGAGGACATCATATTTTGTCAAAATTCCTACAATGAGAGGCCCCCAAGATAGCTAAGTTGGTTTATAAGCCCCAGTAACTAGTTTGTTATACGTACCATAAACCATAGTGAAATTGGAGTTATGTTCACCAATTTAGCTATCTAGCGGGCCTCACATGTTACAAGTCAAATTACTCATCATCGATTTTTGCTGTCCATTGCTGTCCGTTAGTATCATTCAATTGTTTTGATGGGACTCGGAAGCAGTTTTGCCACGCGACCCTGCCTCGAACCCCGTGGGGCTTCCAAAAACTGCCAGAAAAGCTGCTGGCGCTGAGTGAAGTACAGTAACTGCAAAGTCTTAGCTTTATATAGCCCATAGGATCCATGTATGGTATATATGGTAACATGTACCATCAATATACCCCAAATGTTAGCATATATACCATACATGGATCCTATGGGTAATAGGCTTCTGGCTGGATATACCCCAGTTCTCCCCAGTGATGACTTTTTTTTGTAACACCCCAATCCAACCATCTGGCTATACTTGTACCAAGCACGGGATTATGGCCTTGAGACCGCATTATATTACAATGTGAGGCCCCCGGCCACGATAGCTAAGTTGGGGTTCACATAACTCCAATTTCACTATGGTTTATGGTACGCAAATAACGAACTAGTTACTGGGGCTTATAAACCAACAAACATCACGTTTGGGGGCCCCACATTGTAGGCATTGTGAGGTTTCTGATATATCGAAGTAGTTTGAAAATGGGGTGAAACTAAAACAACAATCATTTCGCTGGAGGCACCACCTTGATCAATCGGCAAATAGTGATGATTATACATGGTAATGGATTTACCCTATGACATTTTATGACATGCCATTTTGTTTTCTATTATTTTCAGTATACCACAACTGTTCAAATGATTAGATCCGATTATGTCATCATATAAACCCGAAAATCAAATCCCATTACCAGATAGAAACTGAGTAAATCACGTTGTTTCCTGCTTTTGGGATAGCATCATAAAATAACTACATTATTTGGTGTGCATAGGATTCCGACAGTGACATCCAACGAGATAGAACAGCACCTATCACTTTTTCAGTGGTAATGTCAACCCCGGATTAATAAAGCATGGTTCAGGTGGTATTGATAAACCATGGTCCCTGGATTAGTAATTCAAGTAGTTCAAAGTATATTGTGTCTGGAAGGTCCAGGTGGTTTATTAATTAGAGGGGTTATTCCCCCTATTGCGTCATGATGAATGCTACTTTTTTATGGTACCTTCCCAATTAAACAGCTGTAAACGGGGTTATTAATCCAGGATTGACATGATGTTGCTATTTTTTGGGGGGGTTGTAATACAACCCCATACTTGGAGATAATCCCGCGCATCGTAATGGCTAAATAACCATAGTTATTATATGTTATTATAATCCATTTGTAGATGGGATAACTCACTTAAGGGAATTCCTAACCATGTTTTTTTTGCAGCTAAGAAGGGTGAAACCATGGTTTAAACCCCATGAATACTATAGTCATATATAGTTATTATATGTTATCATGTTTACCATAGTGAAATTGGAGTGTTTTCCCATGAAAAATCAAACGAACACCTGCTGATTCTATAGAATATGATAACTATAGAACTATCAACATCACTAGTTATGATATTGACATTCCTGAAGACTATAGATCAATATTAACATTCATATTGATTCTATAGAATATGAACTCTATAGAATCATCCCCATCAACATGAAGGTTTCCAAGGTCATGGGGGTACCCAAAATAAAACTCATCCATAAAATACTGGTTGGTGGTTTGGAACATTTTTTCATTTTTCCATACATTGGGAATAGTGATCCCAACTGACTTTCGTATGTTTCAGAGGGGTTCAAACCACGAAGCAGACAATGTATATGGTGGTTTCCTATTGGGAATGTCATCATCCCAACTGACTTTGGCTAATATGTTCCAGAGGGGTAGGTCAACCACCAACCAGATATAACATTATTTAACATTATATAACCCATATTGTACAATGTGAGGCCCCCAAGATAGCTAAGTTGGTGAACATAACTCCAATTTCACTATGGTTTTATGGTACTTATAACGAACTAGTTACTGGGGCTTATAAACCAACAAACATCACTGGGGGGCCCCATTTTGTAGGCATTGCGAGGTTTCTGATATATGTAAGGCCTATCTTTTAGGCCTATGTAAGGGAATATCCCAGCAAAATATGGCCTGAAACATGGTACTAACGTACCTCCATTTTAGGATCCTGGAGATCTCCCATTGATCAATAGGGATCTAACCATCATAGGGATGAACATACACAAAACTATGGAAAATCACCATGCTATTCATGGGTAAATCCACTATAACTGTTATTGTAACATTGTTTTAAAACCCCATATGGTTTTGAAACTCCTCATTCGCGAGGCGAAAATCTGAAAAACCGGATCCTGCAGATCCACCGGACGCACGGACGGTAAACAGGTGACGAATGTGGAGAGATGGAGGTTTTACCATAGAAAACATGGGGATTTCATGTGTTTTTCTGGGACTTCAATAGAGTTTTTATTGGGACTTTAGAGTTTTTAATGAGACTTCAGAGTTTTAATGGATTTAGTGCGATTTGAATGAGATGTTACTGGCATGTTCATGGAATTATGAGATTTAGTGAGATTTTAATGGGATTTAATGTAGATCAATGCGCTGGAAAGACCTGGAAAGTATGTGATTCGAAGATAAACATGCATGCTATGACTTCTCGGGTCTTAAGATGCGATATATATATGTATGTATATATATGTACACAAATTATCAAAGGAAATGTTGAGGAAACAGCGGAGTTACTTGTACAGATTGTTTCACAGCAGCCCTAACAAAAGAGGAGCAGTAGAGTGGAGAAAAGTGATGACAATTAAACTACAGTTTAGAGAAGAGAAGGGTATAAAGTAGAGTAGAAGTACAATGTGAGGCCCCCAAGATAGCTAAGTTGGCGAACATAACTCCAATTTCACTATGGTTTATGGTATTTATAACTAACTAGTTACTGGGGCTTATCAACCAACCAACATATCGTTCTGGGGGCCCCACATGGTAGAGTAAAGTCGTGAAGAGTAGAATGCAATGGAACTGTCGCATGCTGGGATTTGAGAGGTAGAATCTGCCACCTACGTTTGCTGAGCTGAAAGGGGACATGTAACACATAACAGGGGTCGAACAAGGCACAATGAAAGCCAACCAAAAAAAAAGGGGTTTGGATGTGGACAGTGAAACCACAGATAGGATGTCGACAATTTTGCGGGTCAAAATTCAAGGCATGTGTAAAAGGTTAGGTTTAGGGTTCAAACTTGTTTTTCTTTTCAGATGTTTTGGGTTTGCACCCTGCACACGGGTTTGGATACCGTCAGAGTGGTATCCGAGGTTATCTCCTAATTACAGTTGATGTGCTTTTTGTTTTGTAACATGAACAAACATGATATATCTGAAGCCAACAGTTGTACCAATATATGCTAATTGATTTTAAACCTATCTATATTAAGTACATTAATAACATTGTACTATAGTTATATCATCATGTTATACGTATCGCAACCCCGCAAAAAAGAACAAATTAGATGCTATATAGCTATTACAACTAACTTGACTTCCATTCATCATATGGGTATGGGTCAAAATTAGGTTCCTCAATAATTGGATGGTGAATACTAAACTAGACTAACATTTGTGGTCCCCTAGGTTTTCCATTTTGACCCACATCCACATATTAAATCTCATTTGTTGAAGTCGCCTATTGCTTGGTGAAATCACCATTTTTTCGTGTGATGCGACCGAAGATGTCCGATGTCGAAGGGCGGGTCCTTGATTCCATAGCCATGGGGGTACCCCCCAAAAAAAAGCGTAGGATGGTGTAAATTTCCATGGGAAAATCCTCCATCAATGGATGAGATAAGTATAGATAAGTCATGGCCACCCCCATGACTCAACGGAAATCCCCAAATTGACTTATTTATTAAGGTTCAATCACCACTGTTGCTTGCGCCCAATTGGTCTCAAATTATCAACCCCCCAAAGAGATTGTTTGATAAATGTCTCTACTTGGTGGCTCATCCCACTTCGTAGGTTGGGTCACCCTAGATATACTTTAAGTAGATTAGCACAACTTATCCCACTTAGAGGGGATATGACCAACTTAGGATTCGTGGGATGAACCAACAAGTAGGTGAACTTCTATGATGATTAGGTGCATGCCCATTGTTATACAATAACCATATCCCCATCAAAACTAATTCGATAGATATCCCTACCATAAATCCATAAGCCCTAGTATTCGAATATTTATCATGCACTATTTTGTGGGTGTATTCCTTACGTGGCCCATATTTATAGGCCTTATATATGGTAGATTTATAACAACCATAAACCCTATAGTAATTCTAGTTATGTTCACCAACTTTGCTATGGAACGGGGGCCCCACATTGTAGCTGAGAAAAATTCACCATTTCCATGACACGAGCAGAACCCGGCAATGAAACGGTTTGCAGTGGACAGGTCTTCAATGGGCTAGATGCACCCACAAAAAACACCGCCAGCTGTCAGCTGTTTTGATAGACGCACTCCTTAAATGGGCAGCCGTGGCTCAGAACTGGGTATGGATCAATACCTATAAAAATACCATGTTTAGGGGAATGAACATCCATAAATCCCAGCTATTTTGATGTGAACTACAGGGGTACAAGGTTTTGACAGACTGCCAACTATTGACCATTCTTTATTTTTGTTCGCGGTTGAAAAGTTGAATATTCTGACAATCACCCAGCGATGATGCACGACGTCGTTACTCTCCGCGCGCCAAGCGCTTGGCAGGAATATGAGCTCCGAAGGTTTCAAATACAAGGCGTGGTTTCGTGGTTGGTCTCAGTTTTTGTACAAACTTTTCGTGGTTCTCCAGATGAATTGGGTGATTTTACCAACCAAAATGGGGGGCAAATATGGGAGATGTATGGCTAAGTTGCTTGAAAGAACAATACGTAGTTCTTGGGTTTACGGAGAAGATATCTGATACATTCTAATACTTCATGGGGTTCATACACCGACAAACATAATTGGGGACCACCACGAGACTGTTGGTTGTACTGCCTACGAGTTTTAATTATCTCTAACCAGCCGACATTGTTACGCAGTCGATAGTTGGTTGGTTGATGGTTGTGAGGGTAGTATACTTACTGGTGCTTAGCAGGGAATGATCCCATTCCCCCATTCCCATCCATTCCCTACTAAGCACCAGTAAGGTGAGGGTAGTATACGAGCTGGGGTCAATGGGGAATACATTTGCTGTAGTATATCAATGGCCAATTCAGGAACCGATTGATTGGAGGTACCTACCATATACAAGGCCTATGGCCTATGTTTCAGGCCTATGTAAGGGAGTATCCCAGCAAAATATGGCCTGAAACATGGTACTAACGTACCTCCATTTTAGGATCCTGAATTTCCCATTGAATATACTACTGGGCAAATTATGGTGGCCTCACTGAGTCTGACCTCACTGGAATGAAGGTTAGGAGTCGGGGAGTCATCCCCATAGCTGGCCTTATTTCACTTCAGTGAATAATTTACAAAGATATTACTGTAGCTGGTTGGTGGTCTGGAACAATTCTCAATTTTCCATTCAGTTGGGAATTTCATCATCCCAACTGACTTTCACTCCATCATTTTTCAGAGGGGTAGGTCAACCACCAACCAGATTATTATTAACCACCATGAACCATATAGTAACCATTAATATTAACCATTATTAACAGTAACCATTAACCCTTAATAGTTTATTAATAGTATATAACCATATAACAACCATCATTGACCAACCAGTTTAAGGGGCTTGCAAACCAACAAACATAACTTGGGTGGCACCACGAGACTGTCGTGAATGGAAGGTGAGCATGTAAATGGTTTGATTGTCACAAGTCGACCTCACCCAAAATGATAATTTTAGTGATGGGAACCATCCAATGTTTTTTTGGATAGACAATATATGGCTTTGATTAAATCCAATTAATCGTAATTTGATATGGGAACCATCCAATTAATCGTAATTTGATGTTTCCAGATAGACAATATTTATAATATATGGCTCTGCATGGAAACATTTGAACTATCTTGCAGATAAGCATCTTTGTGTAGGGTATAGCATATTTTTCTTGTGGTGTTCTGCACAGTGGGAACATATCACTTTCTGAAGTGGTTGGGCATTGATTATCATGGCACAATGGATCCGGTTTGTTCGCTGGGAGCCGTAAATTTCAGATGTGGAGTTTCCCATGGAATGTAGATGAGTTTTTTTTGGGAAATAAATTCATGGGCTTAAAAAAACAACAACATCTTTTTGTGAACGTTTACCGGCAATCCATAGCCCCTGGATTGCTTCAATCGGCGAGAAGCTGCCATGGTGTGGCAGGATGTGCTTTTGAAATGTCCACCGAAAGCATTGCAATACTTTCATGTGTGAGTTGCAAGACATGATATACATTCGATTTATCTAGATGAAATCTGTGTATATGATATAGATTTGATACATACACATACCCATCGTTGTGGTTGTGCATGTAAACGGTTTTTGCCAGAACCATTCAGGGGAGCAATTATGTTGTGACCTTTTCTAAGTCAGATACCATCTGGTTATTTTTATAGCCATGGAAAATCACCATTTTTAATAGGTAAACCATCTATTTCTATGGGCCATTTTCCATGGCTATGTAACAAATAACTAGAGGGTAGGTTGAATGCTACTGACATCATAGTAGTTCAACAGCTACAAAGTGATGTCCGGCCATAAGTTGGTTTATGAACCACATGTAGTGCTTCGATATATCCAGTATACACTCAACAGTCGTGTTAGTCATTTCAATCAACTTTTTGCAATCATGAATCTGATATATATATATGCACATTTATGCTTCTTAAAGCCCATGTTTGTTGCCTTGTCAAATCACCATATTATATAGATTATTGTTATTTTCATCAACTTAGCGACCGTTTTTTGTTTTCTTTTCCCGGGGCATCACCTGGTAGTATTTTTTTGGTCCTGAGCGTGTGAAGAGAAAATCACTGTGACCCACTGCTTGAGAAACAGAGGGGTGAATTCCCTAAAAAGGGTGGGCTAAACTGACGCACATTTGCCTTCGTTAAGTGTTGGGTTTATGGAGGATATATCTATAAGATACTATAAACACTATAGTGTTCATGGATGACTAGACCTTTTATGGTGATTATGTTTTAAGAACTACCCTCCTGGTAAACATGCACATAGCTATGGAAAATCACAATTTTTAAGTTCGGTAAAGCATCTATTTCTATGGGCCATGGCTTCCATAGCAAACTGTTAGTTTACCAGAGATTATCCCATTCATAATCCATTAAATCACTATAAAGTACCATTAAGCCGCAATAAATCACCATTAAATTACCATACCGTGTTTTAATAACTACAGTTAATGGTCTAAAAACTAACTCATAACTGGTCAAACCCACCTGGTGCAACACCGAACATAGTCTACATAGTTGCTTACGCCATGATAAAAGTCCATGAACCTACCAACATTCTATGTCCCATATCCCTAATGTGAGGCCCCCAAGATAGCTAAGTTGGTTTATAACTCCAATAACTATGGTTTATGGTACTTATAACTATAGTTACTGGGGCTTATAAACCAACTTATAACTGGGGGGGCCACATTGTAATGGTTATTTTTTTTAGATAATGGTTATTGCAACAATGGGCATAGAAGTAAACATTGTAACAGTTAAGCTATTTGGTGGTTCACTCCACTTCGCTAAGTAGGTGGTTATATCCCTGCAATGTGGGCCGCCCCAGTTATAAGTTGGTTTAGATTCGCCCCAGTAATACAATAACTAGTTCGTTATTTGCATACCATAAACCAGTTCGTGAAATAGGAGTTTTGTGAATCCCAACTTAGCGATTTCGTGGCCGGGGGCCCCACTCTGTAGGTTCACTTATTTCACTGGGGTGAACTTACTTCATGAGATTCGCATGGAAACGCAATCGGTTGTGTTCCCATGATGTTCCCACCTGGCGACCTGGATCAATAGCTATAAGGTAACTTGACCCATTCCCACCTAGGAGAAGCATCCCATTTTTCCCTAGCCATTAGTATCTTCCGTTGCAGGTGTTGCCTCAAGACGAGAACGCCTAAGTTTGGCATCTCAGAAAGGTCGTCATCCGACAAACATGGCCTGCAAGAATGGTGTTTTAACCTACTGAAATGGTGATTTAACATACACAACATATGATTTCACCTGCGAAAATACCCTCTGGTTATTTGTTACATAGCCATGGGAAATGACCCATAGAAATAGATGGTTTACCGAACTTAAAAATGGTGATTTTCCATGGCTATGTTGAATAACCAGATGGTATATGATTTAACCTGCAACAATGCTGAATGAACACTGCAAAACATGCTGATTTAACATCCCCAAACATCATCAGCGACACAGACCCCAGCGACGGAACTGGCAAGGGGTTGAGACTGCGATCAATTGGTGCTCAGTCTCTACAATGTGGGGCCCCCCAGTTATGTTTGTTGGTTTATAAGCCCCAGTAACTAGTTCGTTATAAGTACCATAAACCATAATTATTGGAGTTATGTTCACCAATTTAGCTATCTAGGGGGCCTCACTTTCTAAAAATATTGGTTTGACGCGCCCAAACAAAAATACCCAGAGTTATGGCCCTTAACAGTTTTAAATGGAATCACAACTCCTATAACTAAGGTTGTATATCATGATAAGCCCATTTACAACTGGCTACAGGGCCACAACTGTAGATACAAAGTATAAAGATCTATATAGTACTTGAATCGTTTGCGATTTCAATGGTAATTTATGATAATTTATGATGATTTATGTACTATCCACTAACCAACTACATTTTTTTTGTTTTCGGCAAGTATCTCAGAATCTCCATGCTCGCTTCCGTATTATCCATGAGCTGCGAATCTTCCGGTTAAATGAGTTACACGAAGGTGGAACTACGAAGTATTTCCAGATTTTGTTCCGGGTTTTTGTTCCATGATTGATATAAACAAAAACATGGGACATTCTGATAGATTGTGAATAGTAAATACACCATAGATGGATGATTGTACATATGTAGATATAGTTATCTATGTAGATATTGGTGTAAACAGTAATGGATGATTGTAAACAAAATAAATATCGACATACTACCATAGTGATGTAAACAGGTTATTGACCATCGATAGTTATGGATATTACTAATTACTATGTAAAACAAACTAACATCCATAATTATCCATATTCATCCATTGAGTGTTGTACAATCCATATAGCATCCATAAATATCCACAATCATCAACAATTACTGATTATCCATTTAAAACCCACTAGGAATCCGTAGCCAGTCACAAATATACATGTTAAAAGCCACACGTACTCATAATCATTAATTATCCGTCACAAAACCCATAAGTATCCATAGTCATCCACAATCAATTATAATATATTATAATGAACCCTCCATTTTTTTGAAAAAAAACTTTCATAGTCCACAATGATCCACTTTAAAAAGCAATATAACATCCATCACTCTCCATTCTTTGGATGATTTTCCAATGGCTTTTGTTTCATCTTCGATCCACTTCTGCCGAGGTTCCATAGCGCGGCACGGTGCAGGGTCAAAACGGCCCCGATTTGTGTCGCTGCGCGTCGCGGCCAAGCCGCGAGATTTGTTGGCTAGTCGTTGGTTACCGGGATGTGCATCCCACACATCAGATAGGTGGGTTATCACAACACAACACAATGTATATCACAACTGGTTGGTGGTTTGGAACATTTTATTTATTTTTCCATACATTGGGAATAATGATCCCAACTGACTTTCGTATGTTTCAGAGGGGTTCAAACCACGAAGCAGACAATGTATATGGTGGTTTCCTAAAATGGGGGTACCCCAAAATAGTTGATTGTGTTGATTTATAATGGAAAACCCCAATCTGAAATGGATGATGTAGGGGTACCCCTATTTTAGGAAACCCCCATATGTAACCTCCAAAAGATTCCCATATTTGCAACCCATGGTGCTGGTAAATGTTGGTAAATATTGCAGCACCATGGAGCCTGGAAGAGTGATCAATTACTCGTCTTTTTTCTTGAGGGAGTGCTATATACAATGTGGGGCCCCCCCGTTATAAGTTGGTTAACAAGAGCCCCAGTAACTAGTTCCTTATATATAAGTACCATAAACCATTGGGGGCCGGGGCCCCACTTTGTATGTAGCTTGGGATTTTCCATATATCTCACACAGAATGGGGCCCCCCAGTCATAAGTTGGTTTATAAACCATTATAACGGCCCATTAACTAGTTCGTTATATCTACCATAAACCATAGTTAAGCCACTTATAAGGCAACTGAACGCTATCGACTGGGCGCCCCATCCTGCAGGTATATTTCATATGTTTATCTCCCACTTTCGATTTCTGGGATGCTCACCCAAGTACAAAGTTCCGTTGAACCGATGGGTTTGTGTGAAGCTGGGGGCATTCAACCAACCATTCTGTGGAGATAGAGGATATAGTGATATAGTGGGGTTTAAGTGAAATATAAAGGAATATCTGTTATGCATTAAACAAATAAGACTTCTGATAATGAACGTGGTCAATCTAGCACCAATTTATGGCATTTGTTGCCAAAAACGACAATCAGAGGGTGCGGTCTTCACCTGGTTGATGGAATGGCCTATCCTATGTTCAGACCAAACCTGCAGTGCTCCGGTAGTTACGAACGAGGGTGAACCAGCCACGAATCGTAAAAAGGTGGCTTAGTTCACCCTGGCGAGTCATAAATGGGATAAGTATCGGGTTAATCCCCATTAAACCAGGTAGTATACTTGCGGCTCATCCCACTTACTAAGTAGGTTATAACCCTGGTTATAGATGGGATAAGTATGGATGAATAGGCTTAATCCACCTATAACTGAGGTGGACTAACCTACCCTTTTACGATTCCTGGCTAGTTCACCACCAAGTAGTCAAACGTGGCAAATGGAAATCACCGATGATTTTCCTATAACATCTATAACCTATCTATGGGATTCCCCAGCCTACCACAGGCTCAACATGAAACAAGACCAACTCATCAAGTTGGATGCGGTCACATTGTGGTACCAGCAACTGAAAACTGAAGAGTTTGTTCAGAACAGTTCACCATTGAGAATTGTTGAGCAACACCGTAGATGATCGTTGATTGGTAGCTGGAAGCAAACAATAATATAGAGAAAAATCCTAAAATCTGATTGGGCCATTGTAATTGCCGATTGAAATATATCCGAGATGAGCCCCCCCAGTTATGTTGTTTGTGAACCCCGTGAATACTATATATGATTCTGGTTATATTATATCCCCCAACAAGCCCTAGTTAACCAAGCTACAAGTCAACTAAACTACTATTTGGAGGGCCCAGCTTGTATATAAATGGTACCAGGAAATCAGAGTCACCAACCCAGAATAAAACACACTACTGGTGGTGAACTACCCACGAATCGTAAGTGCGGGCCCGTTCACCCCAGTTTTTTTTAGTGGATTAACCCTACTTATCCAATTGAATTCACCAGGGTTATAACCTACTTACTAAGTGGGATGATCCACCAAGTAGCAGAATTGCGTTTTTTTACAATCTGGAACGTAAGCTTCTTGCTGTATCGCGATTGAATTTTATTGAAAATCAACGGCTGTACATCTGACATTCTAACCCCTGAATTTTGTTTGCATCTAAAACCAAGATATCAATGTGGTTCTACGTCAAAACATGTACATAAACTCTTCCAGGAGGTTTGTCGGAAAGGCAAAGTTCCATGTCGTAGAGGACTGCTGGTTCCACACGATCTATATATTAATTTCGCGCAATGCACGATGGTGCTATGGCAAAAGTGCAGCTGACGTAGATCGCTCCGATTGTCTTGACACGTGACGGATTAAACACAAGCCCTTCTTTGATATTTGGTTCCACATTGATGCTGATTGCTCCAATTCACTGCAGAAGGGGGCCCCGTTGATAAGTATAGATTGGTAACTAGTCTGTTTAGTCACTAGTCTAACTTGGATTTATGTTATGTTATGTTAGATGGGATCAAAAACCAACGTTACAACGGGGCTGACGGGGTCCTCCTCTACCCGGTATGGCAATCAAACATGGCCATGGATGATCCAACATGGCGATGTTCACTGGATTTTGGGGTATCCCCCGTTTTTTTTTTGGGATGTAACCTGCGTCCCTTAAAATGTCCGCCATGTTCGCAGAAAGGTGATTTTGATGCACCAATCGCAAGAAAAGAAACTGCTGTCAGAATTCACTCTGGGTCGAAATATGAAGACAGCAGTAAGTAATTCATGAAGATCTGACATTTTTTGTACATCCAAGATCATCTTAGTAGTAAGTCAGCACCAAAAAAATATGAAGATCAGTACTAAGTTGATCTTGGATGCATATCCCAGGAAGTAAGTAGGGACGGTACTATACCATAGTCAAGGTATGTATTCAATGGGAATGACTCAGGATCCTAAAATGGAGGTACGTTAGTACCATATAAGGCCATACTTTCTAGGGATATTCCCTTACATATGATTTATATAGGCCTTGTATATGGTAGGTACCTCCAATTCGGGTTCCTGAAATGGCCATTGATGTATTGGATATGCCTCAATAATATATACATGGGTTTGAACCACTTGCTAAGTGGGATCAAAGTAGCTTGGTGAAACCAAAAAAAAATGACTCTCCTGAATTGTGGTTTCTGAAATCGGGTCTACCCTGATCATTGGGCTGATGTAAAGTAACCCCACATGGTTAAAAAAAAATGAGGGATAGATCATTCTTGGATTTGTAACATTGATGTGACCTAAGAAGAAACCATGCCATATGGTTTCACCAGCCATATGGTCTTGTCGTACAGACCTTACCAAACAATAGGATCAAAATGGGATTAACAGGGTTCATGATTTGGTATGCCACATCGCTGCATTTTATTTGATATAAACTATATAAATTATGTAAACATATTTAAACTATATGAACTATATATGAAGTATATTTGGTATAGGGCGGTGAACATCCTTTTCTCAAAAAAATTGAAGCCGGAAACCCGGAAACCCGGAAACCATGCATGTTCAAATGAAATATGGTAAATATGGGTGTGTTCCTGTAAATTGTCCCTTAAACCAATCCTTGAATTCAATTGCCATGCGATTGCCATTGAAAGACCGTAGTTTGCCTTGGGCACCAAGGAATTGAGCCACATGTCCTAAATGTTTTTTCGGGCCTGTAAATCCACTTCGTTTCATTCATTGGATTGGTTTATAAGGGAAAATCTTAACCGGAAACCATCGATTTTCCCATTAAATATGGGGTTATCCTGTAAATTTTCGCTTAAACCAATCCACTTCGTTTCATCACCACCCTGACATGTCTACACCATTACCTCACCCTGTCCAGCCTTTGGAGGCTCCTAGGACTTAGGGGACTTATAAGTTCAAGCTAAGTGGACTTATAAGTGGGGTAAGTATATGTTAAGTAGTTGTTATATGGCCTAAGTTGTTGCTATGCTATGCATCGCTTAGGTCGAACATAAGGGGGACTTAGGTTACTTATAAGTGGAAGCGTCTACAACATGACAAAAGATAGGTTGAACTTAGCTTTCAC
>Ga0126342_10005362_pt1 | contig 22330 bp, 18 predicted proteins | sample Cyp1metagenome_FD_92528 | JGI IMG/M metagenome (GOLD analysis project Ga0126342, IMG submission 92528) | Coral microbial communities from Lord Howe Island, Old Settlement Bay, Australia - Cyphastrea 1 metagenome | ecosystem: Host-associated > Invertebrates > Cnidaria > Coral ...
AAGACAAAAAAAATCGGCGTTTACAACGTCAAAATTTACGTAAGAGAAAAAAAATCGGCGTTTACAACGTCAAAATTTACGTAAGAACAAAAAAATCGGCGTTTACAACGTCAAAATTTACGTAAGAAAAAAAAAATTGGGGTTTACAACGTCACCGACAACGTCAACCAGAACGGTACACGTCAGCCGCGACACAAAGGGGCAATTATAGAGGCAGGTGCCCGAACCAAGTCATATGTATCAAAAAAAAACTGGTGTATTCATCTGTTCTCTCACCATGTCAATGTGAAGCCACCAATTTGAAAGGAACCCCAAGATGACCATAGATGGCTACTTGTACCATCCAAAAATGCTAGGTTTATGACAGGTTTACCAGGTTACCAACTGCTGATGCCAACTGATCTGCGACGGATCTCCTTTGGACCGAACAAAAAGATGACTGCACCCATCCAATGCGCACTCCTGCGAGACACATCCCTAAGAAACAACTGGAAGTGCTCTATGCAACGGTCTTCGAAACAGGTTCATGAATCGAAATCGAACCAGGCTTTTCTGCAGCACGTTGCATTTACCAATGAATGTGCCTTTCCCCGAACAATGATAGTTACTGATAGTTATCACTGATACCAATTGTTCACATATGTTCAATTCATATCTGGATGCAACTCATCGAATAAACCGTTCCAACTGGTCCACTTCAGTTCTCACAAAGTTGGCAAATTGTTCAACATTGTTCAACATTCATTGGTTTCATGTTTGGCGCAGCTTTTTTCGGACATGTGTTGAAACATGCAGTTAACCCGATCTTGGAATTCCGCATCCCTATCATCAGTTGTCATGATAAATCTGACCAAAGTGTCTAAACCTTGGAGCACTGGTGAAACACCCATTGGTGCTGCAGAACTCTTGAATTCACGGTCCCGCGACGCCTCATTGTTTCGGAGAAATCCCACAGTACAAACCGTGCCCTCCAAAAGACTGGAAAATCCTGGAAGATCCTGGAAGTATGGTATCTGTCAGATCTGTAGGTCTTTGGTCCGTTCTATACACGCCCTTTGGCCGTGATGCCAGTCCCGCCCCATCGCCTCCGGTCGTTCCAAAAAACATGGCCTTCCGGTTTCTGTGGGCTCGACGCTCAGCTTCCCAGGAGGATCTGACCGCATGGAACAACCAGTTCAACATACTTCAACGACTTTTTTACGACCAGAATATGTCATAATTTCGCTTCAAACACACATTTCTTTATTTTTGTTTGACTCACTTGCGACACTTTGCATCACTTTCACCACTTTCGAAACATGTGGGGTTGTAATAACGTTCCTAGCTGCTTGCACGGGATTGGACGCTGCCAATCAAAACGCGTAAAAAAAGCGAGACACAAAAAGTCACAAGCGAGGCCTCAACGGTCATTTTTAGCGAGTCATCCAGGATTCAATCCGAGAAATTTATGCAAAAAAAGTACCCTCCCGGGTGTTGGAGGTTTGTAAAGTCTGGAGTTTGTTGAGGGTTGGTTTAAGCCTTAAACCTCATTCAGGGTTTAAAATTTATAGTGTATAAACCTTTATAAATTTTATAAATTCATAGATGATGTTTATAGGTGATGCAGGGATTGTTTAGACATGTTTCATGGTTGAGTGTTCTTTCATGCTTCTGGCAGGGTTTTGCTATGCTGGGAACCTCCATGATGATCAACCATGTAAACCAGTGGATTTTGGGGATGGGATCGCTGTTAACATCGCTGTTAACATGTTCTATACTCTGCTGGTAAAAAAAAAAAAAAAACACCAGATATCCACATCATTCCACATCTGGGGATGGGTCAAAACCCTGGTACCTAGTGAACCCCAAAATAGCTGGGATTTATGGATGTTCATCCCACTAAAAATGTATCTATAGGTATTGACCCATACCCATCTTAAAGATCCTTAAGGGTAGAGACACACATCAGCAGTGCATCCAGCCGTGATCGGACCGGATCCGTCGGATCTTTTTTTGGCGCCTCTGAGTCCTCCGCCTCGGTATCAACCTCCAAGTGGCAGACGCCAGGCGCTCCGACTCCACCTGCACCGAGGACACCGAGGAGTCCGGGCCGTCTCCAGGAAAAGGTGAGGGGCTTAGGGGCTTTTTTGTCGGGTTTTTTTGTGCGAAACGTGACCTCCATGGTAAGCCCTCCCCATCCACAGTTGAAGACTGAACCACAAGATTAGTCACTTGGACTTAATCTAAAAATTAGTGCGAGGGTTTGACATTTCGACCCTGGTACATTACATGGTGCTGAAAATACACCTTGCGTGCCCAAAAAATGCGGCTCTATGAAGCGCCAACGCGCCTCCACGAAGGGTTTGCAGGATCTCATCATCCTTTGCAGCGCAACTCTAATTGCAGTATCTCAACTCACCTGAGGTGAAGACTGGAGATAAAAATCCTAAAGATCAATATAGATACAGTAATATAGTCCTCAGCATGTTTTCCACAATTTTGTCGGCATGCTGGCATATAAATATGTATCTATATATATACACACATACATATCATACCCTGATTTACCCGGATCTATCCTGATAAATTGCATGTTCACGCCGCTGAGACATATGCATCAAATGTGAGTTACTTAAAGATACTTAAAGCACCTGTAGACAAACCGTGCTGCGTTCCCCTTTGAAGAGTGACCTGAATCTGTGCACAAGACCTGCTTATTTTGTTCTGATTTTTTATGCACTTGTATAGTTAGTTATGTATATATAGTTAACAATCTGAGACAAACCAGTAGCGAAGTGTTTCTATGACTCCTGTAGGTTGGCAATTTGTTCCACCTGCACCAAGAGAGCAAAACACTTTCGCAAGTCCTCATACTCATCCAAGTCATCTGAAGCCACTTCGAAAAGGTTGTACAATACGAATCAATACGACATGAAGAGCAAACCTTAGGTTTGAACCAGTCATACCAGGCTATTTTGGGTCCTAAACTCACTGACTTGGGAGGCAAACTCTCACCCATTGCTGAACCGCGGGACAGCTGGGAAACCACATCAAAAACCTCCATCACAATGGTGGAAGTTTATTATTATTCCAGCAAAATGTCAACATACAGAATATGGATAAACAATGATAAACATGATAGATAGATATATATATATATCATTATCCTTATATATCATAGAATGATTGCATGATAATAAACTATGGTGCAAATATCCTATGAATTCCTACACTGCCATGAAGCCGTGTCGGCTCCCTGTCGCTGGCCGGTCCTTCTTGCCCTCCACTAGCGGTGGCTCCAGGGTCACGGCCAGGGCCTTCTGCTTCAGCAACTCACGACCTGGGCGGCTGGATCTACCTCTGAAGCTCGGAAAAAATCGGTGTCTAAGCCACAAACATCCACAAACCATAGCAGAATAGCACTAGGACATTAGGTTTGAAGATGTTTTAAGTCTTCAAACGTCCACAGAAACTGGCGAGGTGAAGATGTAGTGGGCTGAACATATTCTATTCATTTTTAGGATGTTAAACCGAGCTGCGACCTACTTGACCTGCAATCTGGGAGCCATGTGTGGGCCTGGAGGGGATAGGGAAAGGTCAACCAGAGTTGCTATGCAGGCCATGCTATCGAGAACAGCGTCGCTCCTTTTAATGCTGCAGCATAAGCGATTCACTCGAAGAGTGTGTGGTCTGTGTGGGCACTCTAGTTTATGGGCATACAGATTGGGTTCAGTGGGAACAAGCACAGAAACTTCCCAACTGCATCCGCAGCAGAGGCTGTTCCCAAACTAATAGCATGTCTCAATTATATCGAACACATCGAAAATTCTGCAGGCATTTGGGCTGTTTGAAGGTGTTCGACCCTGTTACGACCCCTCAAGAACATGTGCAGTCATGCGATACCATGGCAATTACCATACAAGTCATACAAACAGATTTCGACAACATCCAGGCACTTATTTGTGTTTTATATAACATCTTTTTAATACATCCTGATTTAAGCAGTAGCGTGAGGACGACCAGTGCTGTAACTCCTGGTTTGCGCAGTAGATTGATCATGACATTTTTTGCAGCACGCATTTTCAAGCAGGACGACAATCATCTACCACCAACGCCGATTCTGGATACAGTAATTACCCAACAAAGGTGTCCCTCGTGAAGCCCATGGCACAACTGCGTTTGTGGTTGTGGTGGTGGTGGTGGTGGTGGTGGCGGCGGCGGCGGCATTATTTGTGTTTGCACTTGTTCGCGCATGTGTTCTAGTTGTCGTTGTCATGGTCATGGTCATGGTGTTGTTGTTGTTGTTGATGATGATGATGATGATGTTGTTGTTGCCGTGATTGGACCTAAAAGGATATGTATGATAACAAGGCCAGGCCAGGGTCAGGTACCTATCTGGTAAGGCTGGAAACTATCATGATCAGGCAATGGACCACCTCATCTGGGTAGGAGTTGTTTGTCGATAGTTTGGTCATGCACCGTGTCACATGAAACTCACCAAAACCATCCAAAATCTGAGATGAAGAATTGGCAGATCATTCTATGCCTGTTCGCAGTTACATGCATTTCTAGAATCCGAATGTTCCAGTTGCAACACAAAGAACATGCGGTACCGTTTTTGAAGTGGCATCAACATTTTGGGCGGTGCAAGATTTCCCCTCCAATTATCTCAGTGATCTCGGCCCTCCAATTATCTCCAATTGCCCAGCAGCAAGCTAGGCATAACTGGGCTTCCTCACTACGAACTGCGGAGATACATCGACGAACTCGGGGTGGTACTGCGGTGTTTTTTTCACGCGGGGCTGTCCTGAGGCTCAAAAGGCTCACTGGTGTGCGAGTGTGATGATTGTGGATTCTGGATGATTCTGGTGGAAACTGCCGCAAAGCCCAAAAAGCCCAAATATCTCCAAATATCTTCACGCCCATGGCATCCCAAGGTCAGAAATGTGTGAATTGTCCATCGATTTCCCCCCAAAACCCGTCAGTGCACCTTTCTGGTTGAAATGGCTCCTGTGCCGAGATCTCAAATCTCTTGTTTTCTTCTGAGAATCTCTGGAAAACAAATGCCAAGAATTTCTTTAGTCTCAAGTCTCAAGCAACTTTGATTCAAGTGCCCTTGTTGCAGTATGTTGCAGTGACAAGACCGAATTCCAAGCAGCATATATATATATTCATATATATTCCATCATTGCGTAAAACATGGTATTTTCTGGGCATATAGAAAATTGGGCGGGATTCTGGTGGATGCCAAAAGGCACAACACCAACTTGGCTTGAAGCAACCAGCAGTGCTCAGCATCTGGTCATCTAGATTCATCTAGATTCATCTAGATTCATCTATCTATAACCATTCTTAACCATTCACATACCATTCACCAATCTCAAGTGCTTTTTCGTTTAAACGCAGAATCAGTGGAATACACCAATTTTCAGTGGGATAGATCATGATAGATATTGTATGTTAAATTATATGATACTATGGATATGGATTCGCATCATCCTTTTGATCACTTGCACATGTCGAGAAATCGGTCACGATTTCGGTTCTCCTGCAAATCTTCTATGGCCCGAGGTCTATAGACCACAAAGGCACCATCCTGGACGAAGTGCTACGAGGTGCCGGGGGACCCAAGGGGGCCCAAAGTCTCAGGCAGAAACCTGATGAAATGAAGCTTTAATAAATTAATTATAAATTATATGACCTAATCTGACTGTAGATGTTTTCGTATGTGTTTGTATGTTTTCGCATGGTTTCTTTGATCTAAGAAAGGTGCCATAAAATGCCATAAATCTGTTGCAGCTTGATGGAAAAGAATACTGTGATTATCTCGCAATGCGCCTGAATGCAGTGAATGCACCTTGGAATGGTCATTCTGACGTGCTGCACCTGTCCTTTGATAAAGGCTCGTAGACACCAGCGAAATCATCTAGATCCTGTGCCGTTAGTCGGTAGTTTCATGATGTTTCATGGGCCCAAAAATCCAGCTGAAGGGTTGCTTTCCATGGCAATCATACAGTTTTTGCTTCAAAATCTCGGGAAGCACCACATACATCATCCATCATCATCCTACATCAACAGAGAAAATGGAACGAAAACATGCAAACGCCTGTTGATTTGGAAGTCGGATCAAAACACCTGGTGGGTTCAAAAAAGTCGACCTATAGGCTCCAACAGAACAGTGGAATGATGTAGGTTGGTTCAATCGAATTCCAAGCACAGATAAGACATCATCAAGCAGTCTCGTGGTTCCCTCAACCAAGTTACAATTGCCTGAGCATGGTGTTTGTTTCCTGTGTAATAAAATTTGTCGGTCTACAGAGTCTACAGTTTGGCATACCAAATAAATCCAAATAATCCCAAAGGGAGAGGATTCATGGCTGTGAAAATAGAGACCTATCATGACCTATCCAATCACCAGCTCCACAATTGCTGCCAAAAAACATCTCCCACGGGGGAGGTATTTGTTCCGCTCATGGTGTCGAAAACTATCTGCGCCCGTCGACGGTGAACAGTGAAAGTCCAAAGAAACCTCATGGCCACGGATGGCCACGGATGGAGACCTGGAGGGAGACATGAAACCCCAGCCCTGCTGACTGTTTCGATCACCTGCTTACTCACCAATTTACTGACTGACTCACTGATTCACTCACTACACGGCTGTTGCGTAGATGCCTGGCAGGTGAGCATTTCCATACTTATATTGTTGTTTCCTTTCCGCATCGGAACAACTGGCATCCAATCACTCAGCTGAGCCTCCAGACTTGGGACGGATACCCTTCGGCAACCGTCAACGACTTGAGATCGGTGGTCGGTCACAGTTGCCGCGTCCGGCTTAGCCGGGACGCAGGCAAGACGTGACCTCCACCAGAATTCCTGCGCAACTTGGGAAGGGTTTCGAGAGTGGTTAGGTGGGGGGTCACTCAGAACATCCCGGATGTTCTAAATCTCACACGGAGGCACCTGGATCAAACAAAGAAAGCAAGCAAGCGCTGAAGTCTTTGAGTGCAGACATGATGATAAATATATATATAATATATATATATCATAAAATCATAATATTATAATATTATATATATACACAGTTATACACACATATTGTGGATCACCAGTTCTAACAAGACCTGCATAAGACACCCATTGCTGCGCTGCCTGGGGTGAAAGTGGGTGACCAGCTCAGATGCTACTGGTCACTGATCGCGGCCCAGCAGACTTCGGGCCAACTTTGCAGCGAAATGGACAAATGGACCGCCAATAAATCAGAAATTACCCAGAAATAACCCAGAAGATTCCAGAAATCGGCACTAAAACCTTGATGCTCTTGATTCATGGCCATTCATGGCCATTGCCATAGCGGCCATGGCCAGTTGCACTGCAGTTGATGGGGATCATCTGACCAGCGAAGCGGGCAGCACGCACCATCTTTCCCATCGCCCTGAAGGGTGTTGATTCCTTCCATCAACATCGGCCTTTCCTGAACACCCCATCAACATCCATCAAGCCATGGCTTCTGGTTGCAATTCGCGATGCGTTCAGTACATGCCAGTACAAACCGTGGGAAACAGGCTGGAAAACAGGTTGATTCACTAGGTTACCTGGGCTTCATTGTTTGACACGATGCTCATAGGTACCTGTCAATAGGCGCCACCGAAGGCTTTAAAAAAATGAGGGGATATTGGAAGCTGTCATTATAGCGGTGCCAAACTGTACCTTTGGGGTGCCAAATCAGTGGAAATGCCATGCTAGCATCTGCTAGCGCTACCTACCACCCTTCGCTCTTCGGCTTCTTAGAACCCGCTGGGCTGTTCTTAGAACAGCAGAGCTGCGCGGATGAATTCATTCGCAAACGGCTGCGGCGCCGATTTTTGGAACAGTTGTGGCAAGGAATACATCTGTGATTTTGTAAGGCTGGAAGGGTTTGCCTTCCCATGGGCACATAGTGACATAGTCCGATGTTTGGTGATTCAACATCCCTGGCGAGCTTTGCCAGTTTCACTCCGACGGACGGGCCAAACCTCCCGTATGTTTTCCTCGTTTCGACTCCGCACTTTTGGTTTTTTAACCACCCTCGGAAAAAAAAACGGACGAGGGTGAACTCCGGTGAGACATGCCGAAGGACGAGGCACCGAGCAGACTGCTCAAGGGTCGCGCTGGTCACCTGAGCCGATTCCAAATACAGAGGTGAAAATCAATGATTTCCCTCAAACCCTCCATATGGATTTCCTGTATAGCAGTTCCCTCCAGCGAATTTTATGACAAGAAATGTGAAGCCAACAAATACGGAGAATAACACATGCCAAGAATGGTTAACAACCCAGATGAGCACTGCACTTCCTGAATCTCATGCAATCTCATGTATAACTGCGAAAACAAAACATGGCATAAGCTATGGTTCTTGGGATAATTACACATCTTTCCGTACTTGCTACAGGAAGCTACCACCAAAATGTTGGGTGAGTTGTTTGAATCTCAACATGTTGGCGATGTTCATGATCTTCAGTATCAAACCGTGAGACATTGATTGCCAACCGATAGGTCATTTGCTTGAAATAACTATAAATGGAGGGGTTGAAACACTGCACTTAACGACGATGGGACATACTAAACTAAACCAAATGTCACCGGGGGCCTCCACTATTTCACCCCCAAAAAAATGCAATGTTTAATGTTTATTCATCATTCCAGATGATCAGATGAATGCTCCTGCAAAAATGACTTGGATACCATCATTTACAGATGTTTTATTGAGAGGATTCCCATCAAGCGGCCAAACCCAAATGTTTTCCTATTACCCTCTGGTAATTTGTTGCATAGCTATTGAAAATGACCATTTATAGTTGATTTACCCATTAAACATGGTGATTTTCCATAGTTTTTTGTGTGTTTACCAGAGGGTACGCGTGGATTCGTGTGAAATGTTGTGTTGTTGACATGACGCATCCCTTAACTCTGATCATTTATCTTTCTTCAATTGCCAGGGCTAATCCTCTCTGCACAACCCCCACAACACATCGGAAAAATCTCCCAACAATATCCCATGATCCCAGTAAGATCCCAAAAATCTCTCATAAAAATATCCCATTAAGATATATACCCTCTGGTAATTTAACATAGCTATTGAAAATGGTGATTTATAGTTGATTTACCTGTGAAAATGGGTGATTTTCCATTAATACATCTCCTCCCTTAAATATGCCGGCCATCCATTTTAAGTTCCTTTTAAGCTGGGGCCATCCATCCCAACTCTCCGACATCCCGCACCTTTGCCATCGTCCTGGGCTGAACGGCTCCTGTCCCTATAAAAATGGTGAGGACCGGGGGATGGTTTGTTGTTTTACCCACATTATACCTAATTAATATCTATCAAAATCTATGTCTGTCAATATAATATCTGCTGTCAATATCAATACAAAGAAAACATCCCGTCAATATATCTAATTAATTTACTTCGTGTGATCCCCACCGTGGCATATATCCGGATACATTCGTACATTCTATCTGACTTCTTATCTGACATATATATTAAATATTATCCGACATCTTCTTTGACTTCTATCTGACATATATTCTGACATTCTATCTGACATTGTATCTGGCGTTCTTTCTGGCATAGCGTTAGGGTCCAGCGCACTCCACAGGGCTGGCAAGCTCGCTAGAGAGTGGCTGTGTGCCTGTACCTGTAGCTTTCTTAAAATCTAGAGACCCTCACCTGGTAGGGAAAGAAGTAATCAATGCGTGGATAAAATATCATATATTACAAAAGATTCACATCTTAAAGATTCTTAAAGTCTCAAATCTTAGGCTTCGCTGGACTCCCCATGAATGCATGGTAGCAACGGTAGACTTGAGGTGAATCTTGGGTGATTGAAATTGGCCGCTCCCTTAATATGTCCAACAAACCTACAGCGAACATGACCAAATCAACCCTAAATCAAAATATACCCTGAAAATAGCCAATCTTTACCCTCTGGTAAACTAACATAGCTATGGAAAATCACCATTTATAATAGGTAAATCAACTATAAATCACCATTTTCAATAGCTATGTTAAATTACCAGAGGGTAGTGACTTTAGTGGAAACTAATCTTCCAACCCACAACTCATGGAACCCATGGGCCTATGTTAGTTGGGTATCACTCGCGGACACCACACTGGCATCCCCAAGGCATCTGGTCGATCGGTGCCGGATCACCCAGTTCCGATTCCGAATTTGGGGCATTTTTTTCTGTCCCCAGCTGTTATGAATTCCCGAGGCGCAAATTGCCATACCCTCTGGTTATGTCAACAGTTGGCTATTGAAAATGACAACAGTTGAAATAGTGGATTTTCCCATTCAAAATGGTGGATCTTTCCATCGTTTTTAGGTGAAATCCACCATTTCCTGGCGCGCCTCCATGGGTTCCGAGTCAGGCAATCGTGGTTGGGGGCCAAATTGCGCCGTTGCCTCCGCACTGAGCGCAGATTCGCCAGAGTTCATCAAAGATCAAGGATGACTTACTGGGAGATATATATGATCTACTGGTAGATTATCCTTGATGATTAATGATATATAGATCTAGTGTGGTATATGATCTACTGATATATAGAATTATATAGATATTTGCTACTGGGATATATGATCTACTGGTGATTCATCATCAAATTTGGAGTTTTGATACTGGGAATATCCACACCAAGGATTCGATCTATTGGTCACCGAAGAATCTTTGCAAAACTCGCGCAAACTGGAAACGACATGTGCTTCATTTCAATAGCGACGCAAGCTGATGCCACCTATGTGCCACCGGAATCCTAATAACGTGAAAAATGGACTACAATGGAAAACGTGAATTCAAAAATCGTACACACACACACGTATATACACATGTATATATATATATACATATTATATATATATATATGTATATATACGTGTGTATGTATATATACATCATATATTATATTACATTTAAATTTACATTAACATTTACATTGCATTACATTACACTACACTACATTACATATATATATACATATATGCGGCACAGGTCTGTAGTATGATCCTTGCGAAGCCCACGCAAGGTGGTGAATACGTTTCACATATTTACCCTCTGGTGGTGGATTGTCTGCGACGTGTGAGTCCACTGGAGGGCTCCCAAGATCTCGGCCTTGGAGGTCTTGGAAGCTCCTCTGTCCGCCAACTGTGCTGCATGGGCCTGTGAACTGAAGCCATTTCAGCTGAGACTTGACAGCAGGGTATAAGGTGGTTGATTTGGACTTTTTGAACATGGCATAAGTATAGATCTACCAGCCCTTTGACACAGATCCTTCCCAGCTTGGAAATTCTCTGCCGCGTATTCTGGTTCCAGCAGCCAATTTAAGGCCTCTACAGCATAAAGACGAAAACCATCTTTGGATTCCATGGACCTTCTACCAAGATGCAACAATGAAAAATAGAACATCATGCTTTGGCTTTTTTCAAAGCCATATCATCAAAAATGTAACATCATCTTTTACATCATGTAAAATGTGGATCTTTTCTCGTGGATCTTACAAAAGCATGATGGCCCAATGATGGCCCAATGATAGCACCTCTAAGGCGTTTGCAGCAATCTGATCCGTACTGAAACGATGCGCATGGCTTCCCAGGGCATTGGCTGCGAGCTGCTCCGGGCTGAACCTGACATTCTCAGAATCAGGTGATGTTTGAGGATGTTTCCTGATTTTGGTGAATGTTTTGGTGACTTTTGGTGATTTGTTGATGATTTTGGTGATTTGTTGATGATTTTGGTGATTTGTTGATGATTTTGGTGATTTGTTGATGACTTTTTGTGCTTTTTTTTAATGATGTCTGGTGTTTTTTCATGATTTTGGGTGATTGTTTGATGATTTTGGACCACCTTTGCCATCCCAGTCATTGGTGACTCGGGGTACCACAACTGGGCGTCGCCTGGAAGGGTATCTACAACTGGATTTCAAAGGATCCCAAAGGATCTCAAGATAGTATCCATTTATGTATCCTATATTGTGGAATCAGCTTCCAAAACTTTGATGACCCGTTGATAGCTTGAAAGCGCCAAGGACTAGTGAGGACATCGTTCCGTGAAAAAATCGTGTTCTATTCCATTCCCAGTGATGATATCCATCCACATCGATATCCACATGAAATCGGATTCCCATGGCTTTCCCCAGCCCAGCCGGGATTCGGCCAAGGATCTGCTGCATGTGTTGCTGCAACGCCTTCTGTGCCAGAGCTGTTCGTGGTGACACTGCAGGGCTGCTGTGGGAGCCATGGGAGCCGCCACTGTCACTGGCCGAGCCAGAACGACTGCTGCCACCTGCATTACCCTCTGGTAAACTAACATAGCTATTGAAAATGGCCATCTATAGTGGATTTTCTCATTAAAAATGGTGATTTTCCATAGTTATGTTAGTTTACCAGAGGGTAAACAAAGGAAATTGGCTGTTTCTGGGAACCAGAACATCTGCAGTTAGGAATAGTATGGAATAGCAACCTCGGGTTGAAGCTAAGGAAAAGCTCTCAAATCTAGTGTCGAACAGAACAAGGAGAATGGTCATGTTTAGTCCAGAGTTGATTTTTTCTTGCCTATGGTGACCTATGGGGCTCAGCTACCTGCATTCTATACAGCTGCTGAAAGGTCATCAAATAAAACCCGAGTCTGGAATGTCTTAAATCAACCTGCCTATTTCCTAGGGTCTGGAAGGAGGAGCCTGGCAAAGGTCATGTGTCTGTATTGCGCACTGCGGCAACACTGTGCAGGGAGTTGTGGTGGGTCTGCTTACCAAACATGCGGTTAAATGATAAATATTAATGCACCATGCGGTTAGATCCTAAAGCCTGAGAAATGGGACACTCTCCCAGGGGTTTCAAAGTTGATTGATTCCAAATCGTCCACAAATGTACTATTCCAAACCTGGTCCTCAACAAGGATAGATGGGGTCCCTGGTGATTCCGAATGGATTCCAAATGGTATGGCTGGTATGGATATGACATGATGTGAATGTCCAAAGAATTGAGATCTATAGTTTACTTGTCTACTTGAATCAATGATTTTGGACCTTTCGGATCAGGAATTCATCCCACAAGTCTGATACTCAGCTGAGGCACCGCTTTCTTCAGAACCTTCAGGTGTAGAAGCTTCAGACCAGGCATCGTCCTCCGCAAAAACAACGAAGGCAAAATGTGATCACGAACTGATGGGAAAGAAATGGGCAATGTTCAACATCTTCTGTTGGTTGATTATGGGGGATTGTACATTGCCCCATATCTGTCAATGATGACAATCCATGAACGGGGAATCCCGTTCTCAAATACTGAGGCGTCCGCTACACAAAAGTGTCCAACAACATGTTCTTCGGATGGTTTCTGCGAGGAACAGGCCTTTGCCTATGTATGTGCAGTGTTGTTTTTAATATATGTATTGCAAGATATGATATGATACGATATGACAAGATATGATATGATATGATATTATGAGATAAGAATATGATTTGATATTATATGATACAAGATTATATGGTACGATATTATCTGATATGTTGTTATATGTTATTCCATGATGTGATATGATGTGATATGATGTGAAACTAAATCATATATAATATTATATTGTGTGTTATATCATATGATGTGATACCATGTAATAAGATAACAATAATGACAGTTATAATGATAATGCTAATGATAGTGACAATGTGAATGATCATGCTAATACCAATGCTGATGACAATGATAATGACAATGATGATGCTGATGATGAAGACAATAACAATGATACTGCGTATGACAATTAACTGTTAATGATAATGACAATGATGATACTGATAACGATAATGATATTGACAAGGAACTTAGAAATTCTGATTTTAAAAAATAGGGAACATGAGAAGCATCATGATAATTATAGTGATAATTGCTATGACATGATAAGGTAACCAGGTATGCGGTATGATGTATGTATATATAATATGTATATGTGTGTGTCTGTGTGTGGATGTATAGATGTATGGATGCGTATATAATATGTTAGGATGCTATAGGGTGGGTGTGATAGGATGTAATTGGATGTGATGTGGTGTCATGTCATGTCATGCCTTCTATGTAAAACACGTATAGTACATGTGCAGACGAGAGCGTGTAGATGTGTGCGCTGTGAATTATGTTCACGGGAAGCCATGGGAAATGGTTGAAAACAACAAATCCAAAAGTAGAAATACACAAAACACTGCCACCATGAATGCTCAAACTTTGCGTGCTTTAGTTCTCACTTTGGTACGACTGAGATTGCCTGTATCCAACACCGGTCTAGTTGTCAACGCTTCTCTGTCAGCCATCGTACCCATCCTTTTAAAGTTCAGCCTTTTTGAGTTGCACAACCCATGAGATGGTTTTTATTCAGCACAAACTGCAAACATTGCTAGCAATTGCCTGGCCACAAACCTTAGCATTGAACTTCAAAGTCTCACAGTTTCTCAATGGAAATCATAAGATCGAACTATTTTTCGGAGGTTCACCAGCTCAAATCCGCCCGAAGTTCTCGGAAAACAGCTCCCCTCCCCTCCGCTCCGCTCTGCTCCTCGTCTTTGTCTCTGGGTGTGTCCGAAATCTCCCAACTGCTGCCCTTTTTAGAAGCCTCCGCAGGGACGATTTTTACATTCCGCCGGCATGGAAAAACATCAAGAAATGTAAGCAGACTGCAGATCCAAGGGACACAGTAACCTAATTGAGACAAAACTGCAGAATGCACGTGTCCACATGTATTCATGTATGCTCCACAGAATGAATCAATCATGGGGAGGCGCTTAAAATGTTGTTCTTAAAGGGGACGTTGCTGTCAACAATTCCAGTGACATTTAGCTCAACAGCTGCAGGTTTAGAGGCAAATCAGTCTACCAGATTGGGCTGCAAAGATCCCATGTAGTTCCAGACCAGCGCAGCCAAAGCTTAGGAAAAAAAAATCATGGGTCTTGGGTCAGATATATGCTACCCCCTTCCCAAGACCTACCTTTTGGGTAGCAAATATGTTCTTGACATCCCTTTTCTTGCTGCACATATTATAACTCGTTGCAGCACTAAAAGAGGAAAGTACCTTTTCAATGGGAATGGCGCGAAAAAAAAAGTACGCACATCTATCTATCTATATATATATATATATATATTTATTTATACATATTTATACACATGCATGTGGTTACTCTATTGTTACCTTAGCCTCAGCAGGTAGTTGAAGTTCAAACATGTATAATATGGGCACGACACTGTGGCCAAATGCACGGTTTGAATCGGCTTGAATATATCAGATATTCATATATATATATATACTCATGCATTTACCTTTGATTGATGCAACATTTACGCCACAGAATCCGAAACATTTTTTCGTGTCTTGTTTTCAAGATCTTTTTGAAGGGACTCTGGTCAGGAAGTTGGGCATCCTGGCACCCTTTGCCAGAGGATAAGTGTACATTTTGAAGGCCCCTCTGAAGGGTATTGCCCATTCTGTTAATGCTACACCCTCTTAACACAACAGTGTTGAACAAATAAATTGTTGTACTACTACGACGACGACCACCACCACCACCACTACTACCACCACCACTACCACTACTACTAAACCTACACGTTTTTTCTTGGAAGTAATGCATTCATTAAACAAATCTATAGTGAAGTAGTGCTGCGCATTTCAGAGGGATGTTCCAACATGTCTCTGTCCTTTCCCAAGTAATAGTGCACCTTGAAAGGCTAGGGGCGTTCTAAGTACTACTGCATCTAGAAAAGGGTAAGGATGCTAGTTTAAACATGTTCGCTGCAACCCTGACGTTGCGCCGCGTCTGACTTCAGGTGGCTATGAAGATAAAGTTGATGTTATTACCCCAATCAACATATTGTTGATAGGGGGTGGCGAATTTTGACCCCTCATGAAGATAAAGTTGATGTCCTACCGGGTGGATGGCGATGATCTAGATTCCATGGTGGGGGGTTGCTGTATGGGGATGGTTCAGGAACATGTTTCTTTGAAATTTCATCCTATAACCAGTCTCTCTTCCAGCCAAAAAGCCTTTGTGGGAATATCTAAAGTAGCATTTTGGAACCGATGGTCTTGTGGTCATTGCCGCCGATTATTTCCCCCCGATGGGACACATAGCAGTGTATATATATATATATATATATTTTTTGTGCAATATGCCCGAAACTCTTTCAAAAGAATACTGCATCCATTCAAGGACTTTCTTTACAGGTAAGGATTTTTCAAAGTACTGCTGCATCTATTGAAGCATTCTATTACAGAGCAATGTTACATTTTCTCAAAGAAATACCAAAAACCATTCCCCAGAAGTGTCAGTTTCCCAGTGCATCAGTTTTTGGTTGATCCGGAAAGGTCCATATATATATATATATCATATATCATATATATATATATATCATATATATCATATATATATATATATCATATATATCATATATATATATCATATAAACAGCCTGCTGGATGGCGCCTGCTTCTTGGCGTTCTTCTTTGCCATGGCGTACCTCAAAAAAATCAGCCGGAGCCAGCCGGAGCCATGGCTTCTTGGGGCACGGCAAGTTGGATCCACGACGGATGAGTCCTAGTTTAACTGATCGTAAGTGGTTGGATCCGTGGTTGTAACTGGTTGCAACTAGCAACAAGTTATAGCTACCTAGTTCAAGAATCAAAATCTGTATTTAAAAAAACAAAATGAAATGAAAAAATGTAAACAAGCTAATAATTTTAATATCAAGCCATTTGTAAACCCACAAATGGCTTGGGTGGATCTCTTCACTTTGGGGTCCCATTTGGGGTCCCATTTGGGTTTGTCTGCCGTCAAAAAAAAAAACACAACGGCCCTTTGGCAGGGTCAAATCCTCGTCGTCAGACCGACATAGCTGAGCAGATGTTGAGCGTAAATCTCCCATTTTTCCAGCAGAATATTCCATGTTATATTCCATATCATATATCACATATATGGAATATATATGGAATATATATATATATATGGAATATTCTGGTGTATTCCATATGTTGGCTGATTTTTGGTTTGCTCACATCATCCCATGAAAAAAAAAACACAATTCGATCCGCCAGGAGGCTGATTGGAGGACTTCGCATCAGCTGCGCCGCGCAAGGTGCCGTCCCTGTTCTCCTGGATGTCTTCGGAATCGAAGATGTGATCATGAAATATGAATATGAAATGAAGTTTAGATGATATGGCAGTGTGTCAAAACCTTGTACCCCTGGTGAACATCAAAATAGCTGGTAAATGGATGTTCATCCCACTAAAAATGGTATGTATAGGTATTGATCCATACCCATATCTACTTTACCTATTGTTGAGTTTGTCATGTATTACATGATGATGACACTTTTTTGAATGTGTGTTATTTTTGGTGGTAAACGTGGTAAACCCAACACCTCATAATTCACAATTTCTAATTCCATGTAATTCCTAATTCAACAGACATGGGCAACCATCCCCCATTCGAAGTTTACAGACGGATTTACCTTGTGAGAAGTGTGCAAAGGTGTCTAAGTTCCATATCGACTGCGACATGTTTGGTGCACGAGCTGAGCCTGGAGACTGGATCTGCGCACGATTGTGGCTGTTGGAAATGAAGAGTCGGTTTCATGTTTACTTGGATGACTCCAAACGCTTTCAATAAACAAAAATCCCGTGTGATTACTTGAATAAAAAGTCTCCTAATCCTATCTTATGAACCTCGGACCCCGGTTTCAAACGAAAATATGGTACCATCCAAAGTCACGTGGCTGGACGGAAGGCAAACAGATATTCAAGACCTCTAACAAACACACCATCAAACATGTATAGACTGTGTATAAATCCTCAGTTATTATCACTAATACGTTTTGTTTTTAACTTATCTACATAAGTTGTAATGAGTTGTAATGAGTTTTTACATAAGTTGTAGATATCACAGGCTGAATCTATGGGATATATGGGATACTGATACGTTTTTGCGCACCTGGAGGATGGTGGGCGCGACCTTCTCCATCTTCTCGTCCTTCTTTCCTTGGGGATTCGGCAAATCATTGAGAGGTCGAAGTTCCAATGCAAAAGATATGGAAATATTAAGATGAACAAAATATGAAGATATATATTATAGATATATCAAAGGACAAGCAAAAAATTAATTGTTTTTGAATCAAATCAAAATCAAAATCCATCAACCTGATCAAAAAATCCGATGTTTTTCTGCCAGGTCTCCCTTTCCCTCCTCTAACTCTTCGGGCAGCACCTGTGGCATTTGCCAAGTTTAAAACCAAAAAAACTACCAGTTATGCTCAGAAGTAACAAGAGTTAACAAGGATTATTTTCGAAAAAAAATGTTCAAACCAATAATGAATGGTGTTAAAAAGCCTGCTGTGAATCTCTCCTAATCCCAAACAGCTTTCGTGGATACCAAAAATGATGATGGTACAGACGCCAGAAACTTGGTTTCATCCATGGTGAACGGAGATTGCTGCAGCTACCGCAGCGTGCTAAGTACAACAATTTCAGCTTCAGTGAAGCCAAAAAAAGCCTAGGCAATTGCTCGAAGGAAAGAACTCTTCAAGACTTTGGTCACTTTTTTGGGTTTCCCCCGCGGTTGTCCCATCGAAGATCATTCGAATGGTAGCAAACTGGCTATGATTTTTGCCCGAGCCACAACTGGATCCAACTGGTACATGTGCCTTCTGAGTTGTTTTTTCCCTAAGCATGGGAGATCCTGGGAGTCAATGCCAAGTGGTTATTGGATGTTAGTCTGAACTCCTTACCATCCGCACTTGTGGCTTCCAAGCTGATAAACAACTTGGATCCTCCTTTAAGCAACTTTGAAGATCCAGCACTAAGATCTCTGAACAGAATCATACAAGAAAATCATTCGGATCTTAACGCCCGTAGATACATAAAAATAGGTCATCGGATTTCCCTGCTGAAAGTGGACCGCTGTCACACCATTGGCATATCATGATCAATGGACATCTATATATATATGGATATATATATATATATAGACATATATATATAATGATGTATATATATATATATATATGGACATGCGTGCACATGTATGGATATCCATGGTCCAATGGTTTAAAGCGGACCAAAACCTTCCGAACGTTCGCCTCCAGTAACCGGCGTCGTCGGCGCTTGATGTAGAAACGTACGCCCAAGCCGCAACCGGCCAGAGCCAGCACGAAAAGACCAGCCCAAAGCCAAACCTGGTTGGTTTACAATGGAAAATCCATGGAAAATCCATGGAAAATCCCATCAAGAATGGTTGGTTTACAATGGAGGATCCCCAAGAGCTGGTTGGTTTATAATGGAAAAAGCCATGAAAAATAGTGGATGATGTGGGGATGTCCTCAAAATATGGCTGATATATGGCTAATATATAGTTAATGATGGTTACTAATGGTTACTCATGATTAATCATGGGTGATAATGGGATTTCCTAAAATGGCGATACCCCAATCGCTGGTTGGTTTATTTCATGGAAAATCCATAAATGGATGATTTGGGGATACCTCCATTTTAGGAAACCCCCACATGGGACACATCGGCTAAGCCTCGTCCCAAACCAACAGATGTCTTTTTCAGTCGCACGAGATTTTCTGGTACCCTACTAGAGTTAGAAGTTGTCGAAAAGGGCTCTTGAATACAGTTCGCCATCCTGAATTCCATTGTGATGTGCAGGACAAAGTCTGCCTGCTGCAATGATTGCGGTAGCTGGTACAACCACTCGCATTAGAACCGAATTCTGTACCAAAAATGACCTACCAACGACGGGTAGGTACATTCCCAATCATTGGGGCAGCTCAGGAGGAAAGCTGGATATTAGGTGACTACGGGCAGCCACAAGATACTACTTAAATGTAAAGTGGTTATCCAATCTCTTCGATTCAATATCCTAATAGCATCAGCCAATGATTGTCCGTTGACAAACATTCACCCACAATGTAGCATCCTGTAGCATCCTGTACCCATTGTGCTTCCGAGTCACAGGTGGTGTCCAGGGTTCTTTGGGAGCTGCTCGTGGAGGTATTGTGGTGAGTCGAGGCGCCAGGACCTTTGGATGGATTTCGGGATTTTGATGAAAGATGTGGAGAGAAACCATGTTATCCTCTGGTTATCTAACATAGCCATGGTATAGATGGCCCATGTATAGATGATTTTCCCAGCTAGATACCTCCATTTATGGTTGGGATTTTCCATGGCTATGTTAAATAACCAGATGTTAAACCATTAAAAAAACAAAAACCTGACGTTTCATGAGAGAAAACGAAAAAAAAGGACACGTCCGTTGATGTTCCCTGAACAAAACCAGGAATGTCTAGGATACCGACGCGTACCCGACATCGTGGGTATCAGTCAGCTGTACCACACGGGAAGAATATCTCGATCAACTCCATGGACTGATCATGGGAATGCAGGATAATTGAACACCTATATAGGCGACCTATATAGGCAACCATCAACAAAGCCCACTTAAATAGTGTCCTACTAAAATGGTGTGTGAGAAAGCTTTACATGCCATGCCACCAGCCCTTCATCCTCTGCAGGGATCACAACCACTGGATCGCGCGTTGTGGTGAGAAAGACAGCCTCGTTTGGTGTGGGTAGCAGGAATCGCGAAGGGCAAGACATACTCCAACACAAGACAGTCAGACAACCGTAAGACGGTTCTTGCAGAATGCCTCAATTCCAGTTAAAAAAAACGTGTTTCACAGATGCGCTTTGGCACATTGTTTGAGACACAAGCCTGTGGACATGTGGAATGTAAGCACAGAGGCACAGCGGTTCGATTCCATCCGAAAATGTGGCAACATCAATTGGGCACTTTGCTTCCCCGAGATTCGAAATGATATCTCTACTTTGAAAAATAAGTTGTGTATACATAGATACATAAAAGTATATAAAAGTACATTTCGGAAGTTTAGTATACATATGTATACATCATAAATATATAATAAATTCAATAAATCAAAATAAGAAGGACAGTTTCCTATTCATCAGTGATATTTGCTGAGATTTGGCCCGCATCCCTCGCAGCACAACCAAACTCAGCTGCTCGAGTGGTGGCTGTGACGGTGTATAAGGTGGTTCGAGTGGTTGGAGGAAATGTGCTGGTCTCCTGTGCGAGAATGACAAGAATGAGGACAGTCCGGGATAGAAATGTGACCAATGACCGCGTGATATCTCAATCAATATAATTATACATTACAACGTCTATACACTTATTGTGAACGTACTTATTGTGAACGTGTATATTTTGCATATGTAAATCTTTTTGAATATAGTATACATGGTGCAACCAGCTATACACTATGTTTTCTTTCATAAGACTGAAAAGGTTCAAGCAAAACGATCTAGCAAAACGCTGAACAAACAACAAAGTTGCGGCATACTCAATCGATGGTCTGCATTGACTATCGTACTCCAGTCCTTCCAATAGAAAGTTAAGACCGTTATCTTTGCCATACTAGACATATACGTTATCATACGTCCATATATATATATATATACATATAATATGTGTCTGATTATGGCTGTTTTTTTCCAGCTGTATGCATGTGTTCCTTATATTCGTATGTACTTATACACATATGCACACTATAAACATAGACAAACAAAAACAGAACGGAACGGAACAGAAGATAACGTGACGTGACGTGACGTGACGTGACGTGGTGTGGCGTGACATGACATGAGATGATATGACATGATATCATGAAAGAACATGTTTAAAAAAATGTCATGACGTAACGAAAGGTGACAGAATTACACATTGTATTACATACTGCATTACCATTGCCATCATTGCCATTCAAAACACGTTTGGACTTGCCTTATCTAACACACAGAATCGGTAACCCATCGGACTTTGTGTGGCAAGTCTCCGGCCATGTGCCAAAGATTGGCTGCAAGTTTTCGCAAACACCTGGGCGCGCAACGGACAGCTCTGATTCTGTCGGGATACAATCGGATACAGGACAGTTGCTGATACACAGCGCCATAACTTCAATTTCCGAAGGTGAGAAACATGTGGAAATCATATGAAATCATCGCATGGTGATATGCAAAGATGGTATCATATCTTTGATACTGCATGTCGCGAGCTTTGAGGTTGCTTCGGAGCACTGGGAAAACCAGTACTGGATCCACAAAAGCGGGTTTTTTCCCATCAAACTGCTGCTTTCGGTTCACTTCACCGCAGGTGCCTACTGCAACTCCGGCAAAAGAAACAATATATATATATAATATGCTCAGCGCCCTCCCCACGACCCACAATTTGTCCTTCCTTTTTTGTGACCATAAATATATATATATATT
>Ga0126342_10005363_pt1 | contig 22328 bp, 24 predicted proteins | sample Cyp1metagenome_FD_92528 | JGI IMG/M metagenome (GOLD analysis project Ga0126342, IMG submission 92528) | Coral microbial communities from Lord Howe Island, Old Settlement Bay, Australia - Cyphastrea 1 metagenome | ecosystem: Host-associated > Invertebrates > Cnidaria > Coral ...
TATTCTATCCTATTCTTTCCTATCCTATACTATTCTATTTTATTCTATTCTATTCTGTCCTATCCTATTTTATTCTATCCTATTCTTTCCTATCCTATACTATTCTATTTTATTCTATTCTATCCTATTCTATCTTATCCTATTCTATTCTATCCTATTCTACTCTATCTTATTCTGTTCTATTTTATTCTATTCTATTCTATCCTATGCTATTCTATTTTATTCTATTCTATTCTATCCTATTCTTTTCCATGTGTATTTTATACTATTCTGGTCTATTCTATTCTATCCTATTCAATCCCATTCTATCCTATTCTATTCCTATTCCTAATCTATTCTATCTTATTCTATTCTATTCTATCCTATTCTATCTGATTCTATTCTAAGATTATTCCATTCTATTCTATCCTATTCTATTCTATCCTATTCTATTTTATTCTAGTCTATTCCTATTTTTTTCTAGTCTATCCTATTCTATTCTATCCTATCCAATCCTATTCTATCCTATCCTATTCTATCCTATTCTATTCCATTTGTATTTTATTCTATTCTGTTCTATTCTATTCTATCCTAATCTATTCTATTTTGTTCTATTCTGTTCTATTCTATCCTATTCATCTCTATTTTATTCGATTCTAGTCTATCCTATTCTATTCTATCCTATCCTTATCTATCCTACCCTATTCTATTCTATCCAATTCTCTTCTTTTCTGTTCTATTCTATTCTATCCTAATCTATTCTATTTTGTTCTATTCTGTTCTATTCTATCCTATTCTTCTCTATTTTATTTTATTCTATCCTATTCTATTCTATTTTATTCTATTCTATTCTGTCCTTTTCTATTTTATCCTATTCTATCCTATTCTATTCTATTTAAGTCTATTCCAGTCTTTTCTAATCTATTCTAGTCTATTCTGTTCTATTCTTTTTTACTTCATCTATTCTATTCTTTTTGACTCTATTCTTTTCTATTCTATTTGATTTTCTTCTATTCCGTTCTATTTTATTCTATTCTATTCTATTCTACCGGATCCTAATCTATTTGATTCTATTCTATCCTGTTTTATTCTATCCTACTCTCTTCTATCCTTTCCTATCCTATTCTATTCTGTCCTATTCTAATCTATCCTATCCTATCCTAATCTATTCTACTTTTTTCTATTCTCTTCTTTCCTGTTCTATTTTATTCTATTCTACTCTATTCTTTTTTAGCCTGTTTTTTTCTTTTCTATTCTATATTCTATCCTATTCTATTCTACGTATTCTATTCTACTCTATTCTATTCTATTCTATCCGATGCTATTCTATTTTATTCTATCCTATTCTATTCCATTCTATTCTATGCCGTCCTATTCCATTCTATCCTATCCTATCTGATTCTATCGTATTGTATGCTATCCTATCCTATTCTAGTCTATTCTAGTCTATTCTATTCTACTATCCTATTCTATTCTCTTCTATTCTATCCTATCCTATCTATTCTGTTCTTCTCTATTCTATTTTATTCTAATCTGTTCTATTTGCTCTTTCCTATTCTATTCTATTGTATCCTATTCTATTCTATCCTATTCTATTTGATTATTCTATTCTATTCTATTCTTTTCTATTCTATTCTATTCTAACCCATTCTTTTCTGTTTATTTCTATTCTATTCTATCCTGACCTATTCTATCCTATCCTATCCCCTTCTATGCTATTCTTTCCTATCCTTTTCTATGTTTATTCTATTCTACTTTTTTCTATTCTCTTCTTTCCTGTTCTATTTTATTCTATTCTACTCTGTCCTCTCCTTTTCTAATTTCTATTCTATTCTATATTCTGTCCTCTCCTTTTCTAATTTCTATTTTATTCCGAATTCTATCCTATTCTATTTTTGATCTATTCTACTCTATTCTATTCTACCCTATTCTATCCTATTCTATTTCATTCTATTCTACTCTATTCTAGCCTTTCCAATTCTATCCTACTCTATATTATTCTATCCTATTCTATCGCTTTTTTTCTATTCTGTTCTTTCCTATCTTACTCTATTTTATTCTATTCTGTCCTATCCTATTCTATTTTATTCTATTCTACACGAATCTATTCTATTCTATCCTATTTTTTCTTATTCTACTCTATTCTATTCTAACCTATTTTTATTATTTCATTCTTTTTTACTTTATTCAATTCTATCCGATCCTATTCAATTTTATTCTATTCTATCCTATCCTATTCTATTCTATTCTGTTCTACCCTGTTCTATTCTATTCTATCCTGTCCTATTCTATTTTATTCTATCCTATTCTGTTCTATTCTATTCTATTCTACTTTATTTTTTTCTACTCTACTCTATTTTATTCAATTCTATCCTATTCTATTCTATTCTACTCTGTTCTATCCTATTCTATTTGATTCTATTCTATCTTATTCTACTCTATTCTATCCTATTCTATGTTATGCTATTCTATTCTATTCTACGCTATTCTACTCTATCCTATCCGTTTTTATTTTCTATTCTATTCTATCCTATTCTATTCTACTCTATTCTATCCTATTCTATTCTATTTGATTCTATTCTATTCTATTTTATTCTATTCTATTCTATCCTATCCTATTTGATCTTATTCTATCCGTATTCTTTCCTATTCTCTTTTATTCTATCCTGTTCTATTCTATTGTATCCTATTCCATTCTATTTGTTTCTTTTCTACTGTACTCGACTCTACTCTATTCTATTCTATCCTATTCTATTCTATTTTGTTCTTTTCCATTCTTTTTTAATTCCTATTCTATTCTTTTCTATCCTATTCTATGTTGTTTCATTCTTTTCTATTTTATTCTCTCCTGTTTTATTCTATTCTCTTCTATCCTATCCTATTCTATTTTATTCTATTCTATTTCATCCTATCCTATTCTATTCTATTTTATTCTATTCTATTCTATCCTATTCTATTCTATTCTATCCCATTCTATTCTATTCTATCCCATTCTATTCTGTCCTATCCTATCCTTCTATTCCGATGGCCAGCGGCCCAATACGTGGCCCAACTACTTCCAGTGCGGGTAAGAATTGTCTAACACAGAAAAAATACTGAGCCAATCTGGTATGACGACTGAAGAGATGGGACCTGACCAAGACTCCAGCCACTATCGAAACTGACTCTGCTTTAGTAGTGGTGAGAATATGTGAAAATATTAGAATAGGTGGCAGACTAAGCTGACCACGTTTGCATTTCTTTCTATGATACATACCATTTTGCTTTGCGTTGTTTCTTTGGTCATCTTTGGTATCTGTTTTTTTTGGCTTCTGGTTTGTCCTGAACCAATAATGGTCTCATGGTGACTTCAATCCTGTTTTCCATTTTTGCAGCATCTCAGATTCATCAGTTTTCTCGGTGCCAACTAGGCAGTGGACAGCGTCCTCTCCTTGTTTGGACTTGTCCAACGGCTGAACAACCTCATTTCGATTTTTATACGTCACATACATCATTGTATCCATCATTACTAGTTTTTTGATTTCTGTAACCTCATTTCCACTTCTATTTCTAATATATATACACATATATATATATATGTATATATATATATATGTGAACACTCTCCATAGGCTATCATTAGGAATCTATAGAAACATCACTTTCTTTTTATCCACGTTACCAGGCTCTGGGCCGACTGAGCCAAGCTGTGCCTTTCTTGGCACCGCTGGCGCGTCACCGGGAAGTTCAGGCCGCCCCCAAGGATTTCGGTGAAGGGTTGTGGAAAGTCATGTGATGGTAAAAGAGTATCATGGTGGAATCATAGTACACATATGTTTACATATGATAGGGAATTACTTGTCCCGCAAGGCTGTTTCGAAATTGGTTCAAGTGACAACAGCAGCATTGCCCACCCTGTTGGGGATGGAAATCCAACCGCTGGGCGCCTGAGGCCTTCTTTGAAGAAGCTGAAGTCTTGAGGTCCTGTGAGGCGCCCTCAGCTATGCGAAGCTGTTCAACCCAGGGATTCGTGTGGAGCGATCTCACAACAGGAGGTAGACCATGATAGAACTATTGGTGGAACATGGTAGAAGAATTATATGCGAATTCAGTTTGGATTGCCACACAAACTTGAGGATTTTCCCTGCCCGTTGACTCCCGTTGACCAGGCAGAAGATCAGAGTTCGTTTGTGCCTCAGATCGCGGAACGCTCGGAGTGGCTGTAGAATTCCTCGCCAGAGATCTGATATATTGATACTATATTGATATGGAAAGGTGATGGAAAGGTGCTGAAGACCTGCAAGTAAAAGGCATGTGCACAGTCCAGACATGCATCATGTCAGTTTCAGAAAGACAAGGTGCAATGCTGTGCCTGAAATTGCAGGCATATGGTTTACCTACATTGTCAATATGGTAGAGAAGGCGTGCATACTCTCTATATAGACATGTATATAATTGTATATATCTGGTTGGTGGTTTCAAACATTTTTTATTTTCCATAATGGGATGTCATCCTTCCCATTGACTACTATTTTTCAGAGGGGTGGCTCAACCACCAACCAGATATATATATATATATACACACAACGCGAGATTATGCTCTACTTTATCAGGACAGTGGAGAATGCCACTACTTTTGTCCCGGGGGTGGTAAGTCCTGGTGCACTGAAGCGCAAGAACTCGGCGACTTTGCCAAGCACTTTCTGACTGTACCCGACTGTCAATAAATTGATCTGGCTCACATGCTTCCAGCCCAGCATTGGCAAAGAAAGTCCGAAGCTGATAGAACTAGTCCCAACAGCGATAGTGTTGGGTTTCAATCTCTGGGGCCGGGGGGTGGTGCCACGAAAATGCACGCCCTGAAAAACCGGAACAGTCCTGGAACCTTGCTGGAACCTTCCTGGAACCTTGTTGGAACCTTCCTGGAGCCTTGCTGGAACCTTGCTTGCAACCTTGCTTGCAACCTTGCTGGAACCTTCCTGGAACAGATTGAGCTCATACATGTTGGATAACACAGTTGGATTGCCAATCAGACATAATGACAAGTGTATTAGAGAAATGGAATGTTGGAGCTATGCTAATCTGCTGAACCTAATGAATAGCATCCATCATTTGAACACCGCCTGCCACCTGAAAACATCGCCGTGTGTTTTTTTTTTAAAGTCATAAAGTATGTAAAAAACGTACGGTGAGAGACTATTGTTGTGTTGGCATTGGGTCAAAACCAAGTATCTCACTTTTACGAATACAATATTGACAACACTTGAATAGTACGCACGTGCGTGCCAGCGAGAGATGTTTATTTCATTGAAACAGCATTTAACATATGTGTCCTTTCATATTAGTTGCATTGGTTCTATTGATCCAACACAACCACCTTTGAACACACCATCCAATTCAATGGCACCAAGTTATGTACCGTCCCATTTACCGTCTTTGGCACCAAACACTGACTCGAATGTTTTTTCGTACACGTTTTTTTTTTTTTATTTTAACCATTTGCATTTCTTGTACTCCGAGTGTTACTATTATTAAAGTTTCGATTTATACTGTTGTCCTTTTCAAACACGTATGAAACATGTTCGATTTAAATGTGATTTTACTTGACGAGTACGGTAGAACGGACATCCACCATGTATACGCTAATTTTGTCGTCTGTTTCATTCAAAAATCATTGTAAATATGGGTGCCATTTCGTAACACCGGTCAATTTAGGTGTCATTTCGAATATAGTCACTCATGAACTGCTGTTATTGTATTGTATTATGAAATATATTGATACATCCAACACGTTTGATAACAATGGACTGCGACAAACTTGTTTACACGAGTTCAAGGCAACCTTGCTGGAACCTTGCTGGAACCTTCCTGGGAACCTTGCTGGAACCTTGCGTGAACCTTGCTGGAACCTTCCTGGAACCTTCCTCCGACCTTGCTGGAACCTTCCTTGCTGCAACCTTGCTGGAACCTGCCGGAACGTTCCTGAGAACCTTGCTGCAACTTCCCAACAGTTATCCTGTTGGGTTTCAATCTCTGGGGCGGGGAGTGGTGCCAGCCAAATGCATGCTCTGGCACTACTGGAACCTTGCTAGAACTTCGTTGAAATATTGCTGGAACATTGCTAGACTGCTGGAATGGTGGAAACTGGTCAAGCCCTGCTGGAACCTTGGTGGAAAGTCGCTGCAATCTTGCTGGAACTGTGGTAGAACAGTCCTGGAACCTTCCTGGAAGCTTGGAGAAACCTGGAACCTTGCTGGAAAGTCATTGGAACATTGCTGGAACTCTGCTGGAACCTGGTGAACCCTTGCTGGAACGTGGTGAAACCTTGCTGGAACCTTGTTGCTGGAACCTCTGGCTGGAACAGTTTGCTGGGAATCAATGCGGGTGTCGATTTGTTTTTTCTTTTTACATTGCTTCTTGCTTTGCTTAATGTGCCGGGTTGTGAGGTTGGAAGTCTGGCTTGAATTTTGTTGGAATTGTTTTGCAACCTTGCTGGCACCTATACGAGGACAACTTCTGAATTCTTGGCGGTGTTTTTTTTGGAGGCGCAGGGAATTAAAGACGAGGATCCATTGCTGAAACTGTGATGCTGGCATCCTTGCTTGAACCTTTGAAGAAACCTTTGCTGGAACCCTGGCATGAACCTTGCTCTCCAGGGTTCCAAGGTTGCAAGGTCAAGGGGCAAAGTTCCAAGCTTGCACCCAGATCCCAAGGATGCAGATTTCCAAGGTTCTAGGATTTATTCAAGATTAAAGGGTTCCAAGTTTTTGAGCTTTCAGGCTTCCAAGATTCCAAGGCCTATCGCTCCAGGTTTTTCAGGGTTCCATGGTTCCAGGATTTAATGACACATGAAGCAGCTCTGCACATTAAGGAGAAAAATGCAAATTAATAAAACACAACTCACACTAAATCATACTAAATCCGCAAGTTTTGTTGAAGCGTCCGGAAAGGTTACTAGAAAACTTCCTGCAAGGAAGCAGTGCGATTCTGCCGCGAAAGGGAACGCGATAGCAACCACAAACTTTCCAGCAATTCAAGCATTAATGCGCAGAATAATCGTTGTGCATGCATTATTTTGTGACAAAAATGGCAAGTTTGATTATATACACATTACAACACGCGTACGTGGAGTCTCATATACATGGACTACTATGTGCATCATAGAAATTCCAAAACTTCCTGCAAGGTCTCCAGCAAAGGGTTTCTGTTCTGGAACCCTGTAAGCCCGGAACTCTGAAATCTTGGAGCTTTGAAACCATGGAAACCTGCAACCTTGGATTCCTGGAGCCTTGTAACCTTTGAACCTTGGAGCCCTGCAACCTTAGAATCCTGCAACCCTGGATCTCCAGAACCCTGGAACTTTCAACTTTTTGCCAGTCCGGAACCTGCACTGGGAACCCTCAAGCTTTATCTGAAACTTTGAATTTTGGGACTCTCACAATATGGATCCCTTGGTCCATGGAATCTTGGAACCAGGAAACTATGTGGCTCCAGGGTCATGGAATGATGGAACCCCAAACTGGGCATCTTGCAACCTTAGAGCTTTGCTACCCTGCCTGGAAACCGAGAACCCTGTGAACTTTGAACCTTGCACCTTGTGAAGCTGTAGAGCTGATGCTTTTCTGTGGATCATACTGCTCACACTGTGTTCTGTAAATAAACTTAAGCAACTCTATTGTGTTTTGCGTTTGCTTTGCATTGCGCTGGTCATGTCGTTGTTGAATCAAACCAAGACCCTTACAAGTCTGGAACCTTGAAGCTTGGAACCTTGAACCCTGGAAATTTGAAAACCCCAGAACCCTGGTAATCTGGAACTCTGGAACCTTGGAACTCTCGAAATCTGCAACCTTACAATCCTGGAAACCTACAATTGTGGAATCTAGGAACCCTGCAAAACCTTAGAACCTTGCCTGATGACATTGCAGCCTTGTAACCCTGGAGCCTGCTGTTGTGTTGCAAAGCTGGGTTAATCTCCACTGGCGATGAAGATGTGTGCCCTGAAATCAGTTCAGAATGCCAAACAGATGATAGAGGTCAACAGAAAAACTGATGGGTGCACGATCACCTCATGTGCATTACATAGTTGTAAGTTACATTAACTCATAAGTATACAGTATACTTCATATTTTCCACTTTTTTTGGCCAAAAACACCTAGGCTGCTTGACCCATTGAACCCAATTCTGATTTTTCACCAGGTCAAGACATCTGCTCGGAGTGCACAAAGCAGCTGTCCGTTTGGGTGAGGCGACAATAGAACTGCAAGTTCGCCACTTGCGCAGAGGATCTAACTCTAAGAAGTGGATGTGTCTGAAAATGGGGTATACCCTCCAAATGGTCATTTCAATGGGAAAACTATGGAAAACTGATCAAGCATTGTGTTTTTGGGCTTTCAGGACATTTTCAGAGAAACCGAAGTCCTTGCAGTTCAGACGTAGGTGAGAAGCAGATGGGCTGCCGAGAAGGTTGGAGCAGAGGAAGTGCTGCAGACATGGGGAATCAGTTGAGCATAAAATCCATGAGAGCAAAAAAACGTATACATATGTGATTTAGATATAGATGTAGATATGGATGGATATGGATGGAAATGGATATGGATGTTGATCATGTTGATCATGTTGATCATGTTGTTGTTGTTGCTGATGATGATGATGATGATGATGATGAAACATATAAGAGTGATGATAAAAGCCAAATTGTGAGAAGGATGAGAAAGATGAGACAGATGAGACGGATGACAAACATTAGCATTACAAAAACTACGGGCACAGAATCAACCTTTGATCATGTTGATGGTAATGATACAATATGATATAAGGATACAACATGATATATATATAGCACTACCAGACTTACCAATGAAGACTTACGCAAGCAAACAATGTGCTACACGTGTCACTTTGATTGTAGGACCTAGGAAATCTAAAGGATCCAATGTGTCAATAGATGTCACACTCTAAAGTTGCACAAGAACGGACGGGCGCTGTGCCCGCAGAAACTCTTAGAGTAGGTACACAGTCAGTGAGCGCATTTTTGCCGTTTTGTTGCAACGGTGCTCGTACATGGCGATGCAGGAAACAACCATGTTTCGCTGTTTAGTGTTGCTGAGAGAAGCGCCACCTGTGAGCAATGCCCCCAAAAAACCCTTCTTAAACAAATCATGTTTATTTGCTTGACGAAACTAAACAACTCTGAACTTCAGTCGCTTGTTCTTCCAACCTGCAAGGACTGCAATCGGTGGTTAATGACATGCCACAGTGACCACGGGCTGCCCTGGATCTCTCAGGACGTTTCCAGTGAAATGTCCACAGCATCACAGGCGCCGTCGCTTCCCTGGGAACGATGTTTACTTCTTAGCTTCGTTTCAAAGTGATAATGTCCTGGTGTTCGAAGTGCCGCAATCTCTTTTGTGTGTTCTGTTCCTGACCTATCACCCCCTTTTGACGCCTTTTTAAGCGAAAATGTGGGTTGTAAGAGATTGTCGCAGATGCAATCAATTTTGGATTGACATTCCCATCACATCAATTGATGGATCCATGTCTGATTGTTGGGATCCCTCTTATAATGTTACAAACTCGAATCAATTTTATCGAACAGTGAGGCATTGAGTTCAACCTGGGTGCAGGGATGGTGCGAAAAATCTCCTTGGGTTGGTTAAGAAAACATCCCGGATGAGAACGGAGCTCGTAGACGTCGTAGACGTCGGGTGACCTTCCCATGACTGGCAGCAAATTGGAAAGCACCATACTGAGATATACTGAGCCACTGAGCCATTGAGTATTTGACTTCTTCTGTGTGCCAAGTCAGTGTCATTTCTTTAGCAATGATATCTTTCAACTCCCTACATTATCCACTTTTGGACTGCGTCTCCTTGCTATCCAACATCGATCCTTTAGCAGCTGACATACCTAAGTATTGTACTACCTCACGGGCCCGACAGTGGGTTGCTTTCAATGTCAGTTTTCCAACAGAAGCGTGTGGAGACCCTATGCTGATTGGAACCTATTCATCTTCAGGGGGTGCTGTAATGTCGTGAGAGGAGGGAATCTCCATTTTCAACGGGTTGGAGTTGGTCCCCGAAGACCGCACCATGTGTTCATAGGTGTCCTCATGGCCCATCTCAGGCCTTGACGCGAGAGCTCAAATCTGTGAAGCTGGAGGAGAGTTGCCGCTTTCAGACCTCCAAGAAACATGGGCCGCCAAACTACAATGATGGGGACATTTTTACAAACAGCAACGGGGTTCAGGTCGTTTCAAGTTACCGTTCCGTCCCTACCTGGGATGATGGGGCCCAAAAAGGTTGGGAAAACCCAGCAGAACCCAGGATAGATATGATTGACAAAATTGAGGATGCCATTTACAAGAATGGTATCTTTTATGAACCAGGCTGGACGGACATCCTCCTTGCATTTGATCTTTGGAATTCAAAACGACCGTTCCCAATACAGCCCGAGTGCTGTACAAGAATCCAGAAAGTCGCAGTCGAAGACCCCTCAAATTCTTACCACTTTCTTCATATATAATATTGTATAATATTGGAGTTCAGTGCCAAGCTTCAGCAGAAGCATTTGCAGCAGCAAGATATTTATTCTTGGTACCCATTTTTTTTCAAGTCAGACATCTTGAACCGTGGTAAGGACCAGGGTTTGCCACCCTTTCAGGGCCCATGAAGGGGGCTGTCAAAGAAAAACGTCATTGGGGTCCCTAAATTGTTTGGGGTCCAAGAGCACCTCTTAGAAGCGAAACAGCAGAGGCTCGATTCCCACCACCGGTCCATCGTAACTTGAGAATTTAGCTGCGCCATGCCCCAACTTCTCAAGGTACTGTAATAGTAAGTATTTGGTGTATAGCCCGCAAGATGTAGTTGGGATTGGAGCCGAACCCTCCAACTCTTGTACAGTACTTTCTTGTACAGCACTTGAGCTGCAATCAAAACATATTCTAAGGCCACACCGCACCCTCTGAGTTTCCATTCCAAATCTTGCGGTTGGAACTTCCACTTCCCTGCTCATGCGCGAACATATGTAACTTGGGCAGACAGACATGCAGTCTGCTACTGCTGAACTCAATCGATTGAGCGTCCTTCAATAGAAACGCCCCCTGGAATTTTTCGCTGCACGGGTTTGAGACCTTGAAAATGGATGAACATGGGTCAAGAGATGTCAATGACATGGTTTCAATTGATTACTGGTTGGTGGTTTGGAACATTTTTGATTTTTCCATATATTGGGAATCATACTCCCAATTGACGAACTCATATTTTTCAGAGGGGTGGCTCAACCACCAACCAGATTAAGTACTAACATGTACTAACCCATGGATGTTAAATCCCATCCTACTGCCGTTCCTACCCAAACGGCCAGGACTCACAGCGACAGCTGGGATGTCTTCTCAGAGGCCATATACAGCTGCATCAATGACCTACGGACATATACAGTATGACCGGTATGACAGTTTGAGTATATATATCTATAATCTATCTATATATATATATATATACATATAGTATATCATTATATACATGTAAATATTTGATACACACATATATACATATACGTAATTATATATATACATATAGATTGATTTGCTTCCTCAGATCCAATGTTCTCAGGTTTTTGTTGATCCAATAGGCATTGTGAATAGATACACCAGGTGTCCTAGCTACACCAGTTGCAAAGTCCCCGCAGGACATGCGGTGCTGGACTTGGCGACGGAGGCGACGGAGTTGGGGAATCTCCAGGGGTCATAGCCACAGTGTCCCAAAGCCTGTTGTTTTGTGGGTAGTGATGGTACTGTGAAGTCCTACTATGTTACTATGTCGTACTAAGTGTGGAAAAAATGCGGTTGTTGTTCAATGGCCAATGGCCCTTTCAAGAGCATTAATTGGAGGTACCTACCACATGTAAGGCCTATGTAAGGCCTATTTTTCAGGGCCAAATTTCAGGGAATATCCCCACAAACGATGGCCTGAGAAATGGTACTAACGTACCTCCACTTTAGGGTCCTGAAATGGCCATTGATAATCCTGATGGGAATCCTTCTCGAACAACCAGTATCTCAGTGCATTGCACCACGCTTTTCATGTCGATAGCTTTTCAGCAATGCCGTGTCAATGGTGACCGATTTGTTTTTGCAGGCCTTGTCAAGTTCGTCTTCGCCGGATGAGGATGAGGCGAAAACAACATGACAACTTTGTCACCATGGCTTTGAGATTGACATCCAGTGGTGAAATGAATCCCAATGGGAGAATCATGTCCACTGGCAGCGGCAAGACAATGTTGTCAATGGTTCACACCTTATTTGTACAAAAAAGGTAGTCAAATTAATGTCAAATTATGCCATAGTCCCAAGATATCTATGCGCACGTGTCGGAGCGATGGAACCCCCAGGAGATTATTTCGATGCATATCATTCACTAGCACGGGATCCAAACCCTCTGAGTGTGCGGTATGAGCTACCGACTGATACTACTTCAGACTTCGGATCATCTTCCATCAACAGGAGCTGGTAGGTAGTTGCTTCCAATTAAAAGTGGTGTGGGTTTGTTTTGTTATTGTTTTGTTTGTGTGCTATGTCTCAGTATGAACATATTACTGACTTCACGTCGCAGATTGGCCGCGGAGGTTGACCATGTAAAATAAATCCGGCATGGAGGGTCCTCACCTGAACTGTGACATTGCAGTGCATTCCATGCAAATAAATTTTGGATACTTCTTAATGCCCGCGGTTCCAACGGCTCCCAGAAGTTGGCATCAACTTTCACATCGGGAATCCTAGTCACATCCAAGTGATCCTAATCCCAACCACCAGGTCTGCAATGGCTAGGTGTCCCCCCGTCTGTGCATCCTGGTGAATCTTTGTGAACCTGTGTGCATCTTACGGGGGAAGCTGTGTGAATTTCTGTCCATCTTGGTGAATATGAAACCAGCTCAAAGCGGTGCAGGAAGATGATTGGGCCCTTGAGCTAATGACTGCTTGTTGTTCGGTCCGGGCCCGAGCTCGGTCGCACAACGAAGCCTTCAGGCTGCGCGCCAACCGTTTTGCCGGTCATGGCAAGCCAGAATGAGGCCAGATGGCTTGGTTTGCAAGTTCTGAGTGGCAGAAATGTTGTGTTTTCACCCATTGCATCTTTTTATTGGGACTACTAGTATCAGTATTCTCAGTGTTTGATTCCAGATTCCAGCAAAAAAAAACTTGCTGAATGCTTCGCGTGTCGTCGTTCTGGCCAGCTTGGCTCGAAAGCCACTGGATTACTGGATGCGTTTGTCAACGAAGTTCTGAGCTACAGCCATATATAAATTGTGTGATAATCTAGGTCTAAATATATATATATAATATATATATAGATATTATACATACTATATAGATTCATGTACTGTCATAGCTCCTCTCTAAGATCTCCAAGAGTTTAGGAGCACCGAAAAGGTTCCACCCACCTCTTGTTCCACACCAACACAGTTTCAGACAACTGCTGCATTGCAGCCACAGCTACTTTGGTTACCACCACACTTGGCAAGTGGATGCAATTGGAAACTAACGCGTTTCTCAGGCCCCTAACTGAGCTATCCACATTGATAGAAGTCATTTAGATCCGCGTAGTGAATCACCCAGCAACCCCATGGCTGCGCCTGCCCTGAAACCTCCGAAGATTTTGAAGCGATGGTACCTGGCGAATCTTGGTCGTGATTTCATGATATGTACAGGTGGCAGAATATGTCAGGACACCAATCATTCTGGTGACAATAGTAATATGGTGAATATGGTGACTAGAATATGGTGACTAGAATGACTAACATAATAGTAATGGTGAATTAGGACACCACTCATAATAGTAATTGCAATTTGATCATAAGAATAGTACTGACAATAGTAATGGTCTTCAAGGGTTATTTCCGACCCATTCCTAGCGTGGTGTGTTTCTGATATTTTGGCCGTGTCCCGATCCTGGATTGGTGCCTTCATCACCTGTCCATCCAAACCCTTGATGGAACCATCCACCTGATAAACCATTCTTTCCAAAGGGTGGAACCCCCCTTCAGCAGCAATGCTGGGATACAAAATCTTCAGCAATGTGACTTGACCGCCATCCCCTTTTGGATTTCAGCAAGGATCTGGCAACGAGTGTGCAGGATGTATCGTCTTTGTTCGTTTTGAACTCATAGTTCCAAACCAGCTAACCACCTGGGACTCGCGCAAAATGGGTGTTGGCCCTATTTCTATGGTCCTTTCGTTTTAACGTCCACTGCTTGTATATGTGTTACATATAGATATGTAAGCATATGTACACATTATATACACACAGTCACACACATGTAAATCCATGTTCGACCATTGGTGTGGTGTCCACACCTTTCTTGGCTAATCCCGCAAATCGTAAGTGGTTAGTAATCCGGGTTAAGAGCCAGTTGCAAAGTGGAATGGTATTCGTAGTGGAAAGAATGGAGGTTGATGAGTTTCCCCGGTTTACCCCTTGTGACAATGATAAGGAATATATGTTTGTCAAGGTGGTTCAGCCTCCAATCAGATATTTTTGGTTTACGCTGATTCCTGTATGTTAAACCATTTAAGTTGTGCTTGTTATAAGGCATCTGTTTGTTGTGTCAAATGATGCTCGTTTCTTCGAAGTCAAAATATGATGTTCGCGGCGGAATCTATCACCAGCTGGGTGTTCAAAATCCATGGTTCCTTCCGAAGAAGAGAGAGGCTACAATGCATGATCATGATGATGATGATGATGATGATGTTGATGGCATGAAGATGAGGATGGTGATGGCATGAAGATGAGGATGGTGATGATGATGATGATGATGATGGTGGTGGTGGTGGTGGTGATGGTGATGGTGATGAAGGGCGTACGACATAATCAAGCTGATCGTAACCTGAATTGTGTCTCATATTTTTGCCAGTCCTTTAGCGACAGCGGGCATCTCAGCTGTCTAGCCGGAGTATATGCAAAGACAGTTTCACACACAGAGACGACTTTGAAGACACGGGCTTTCACGCACAGATGCTTTTACACAAACGCTTCACACAAAGACGCTTTTACACAGAATCTTTTCTACACAGGTGCTTTGCGCACAAGAGCTTTACACATGAACGCTTCTACGGTTCGCGCACCTGCATCTTCTTTCTCCTGACTCTTTCTCTTCTCTGATCTTTTTTCTTCTTCTGATTTCTTCTGTGACTCTTCCCACCTCTGCTTTTCCATCTGTCCATATTCTCGAGAGTTTGACTTCTAAAATTCCTTCGAACATGTTTCTTCAATTTTCTTCATATTCATGTTGTACAGACAGCTGCTTCGCGATTCTCCGACCATCTTCTTGCTAGAGGGTTATTTCCTGGAGCTTTGTGCCTGTTGTATCCTGTTGTTGTTTCCTTGTGATCTCTACCTTTGCCTGTTTTGCACTTTCAACTTTTTCCTTGGAACGGTTTTCTTGCTTGCTTTTGTTGCCTTTCTTGTTCAAGACAGTTGCTGCTGGTGCTTGTGCTGGAAGGGATTGAACCTGCTAGCTGGGATTGTCCTACGCAGTGTCCTCCTGCGCTGTTTGTTCAACTCAACATCAGCCCAGTGATGCTGAACTAGTTACTCCCGACACTGTTGGGGACATCAGAACGTAGGCTGGATTGAGTGCGGTGAGCATTTCTTTGGGGCAACTGACCCACATTTGGATGCTGGCCTCTTTGCCGCAATCTGACAGCAGCCGAGACTATCCAGGTGGGGTTGATGTGGAGGGCGAGAAAGTGTTGTGGTCTGATGGACATGATTGGCTGAACAACCCTCTGCAGTGGCCGCGTCTTCCGCAGAGACAGGAAACAAGACCACCAAGAAAGTGAAAGCATTCACGGAAATCAATCCTTTGCCCTACGAGCCACATGTCGTGCTGAAGCGAGTTTTTGCCTCACAAAAAGAATGTGACAAAAAAACATGAATAAAGTTGGTCTGTGCGTTTCCGAGATTTGGCTACTGCTTGCGCGGCGTGGGATCATCCTCAATGATCTATGTTAGAATTGTTAGACGGGCTGCCCATCTGAGGCACCAGCAAGATTGTGAGCCTTATGTTCAAAACCTGTTGACATAGGATTACCTTGTCAGAGCCCTTGCTGGTAAACATCCAAAAGGCCCCAAGTTAGGAACTTGACATTGATTTAGCAAAGGGTGGAGCCAGACAATCCAAATAGACACCTGGTTTTAGGGTCTAAACTAAAGTAGCCGTAGCCAAGGTCCCTACCAAGTAGTTGACGGTATTTTTTTCGACACCTGCATTTACAAATCATGTATGCCTTGCAAAGGCAAACTTGCAGATGTCTCTTGCAACTGCGTCGTAACACCTGCCTCTAAACACTTGCAACTCGACAGTAGTAGGCGTCCTTTACAATTGCATCTATGCACCTACATATACACCTACATATACATCTGGGAGAAAAATAGTGGGTGTCTTGTACAATTGCATCCATACACCTGCAATTATAAAATCGCAGGTGTCTTGCACACCTACATTTACACCTGTATCCATGCGCCTGGAGATGATAAAATTGTATTGTAAGTTTGTTGTTGATGATGATGACGATGAGGATGATGAAAATTTGATGATGATGATGATGATGATGAGGATGATGAAGATTGTGAAAAATGCGGCAATGTATGTTGGCAACCACTTTTTGGAAGGAACGCTTCGCAGGGGTTTTTAAAAACATATTTTAACACCATCATTGAACATGACAAAAAAAATAAACATTTTTTTTGAGAGTGAGACGCTGTGGCGGCCCCATGTAACACCGTAAAACGGGGCCTCCACAGCGTTCCTTTCTGTGTTTTTTGTTGCGGGTTCAACCCATCTACAAGATTTCGCTGGTTTGACTTCATGCCTTGCACCTATCCCACTTCATCCAGGTTTTTGGCCTTGGCAGTGCCCAGTTGCTTCGTTGGCGGCATCAACGGCAGTGTGGGTGTCCGGACCAATCTGAGTGCTGAAGACCAACGGCATCCAACCAGGATCGAACGGAAAATCGGACGTCAGAATTTGGGTGCCAAACATATGTGGAATATGATAAGGGGATGCATAAAAGGGTCTCAAACAAGAACCAAACCAAACAATGCCGGTTATTTGGAAATTAACCAATGACAAACATATATACTCAATGCAACAAACTACCAATCAGCAGGGTTATGGAATATCAACCAGCAGTGCGTCTACAAGTATTGTATAATTGTTCGTTCCACTTGTCAGGCAAATGTTCAAGCCTCAGACACAAGATAGCACGCCTATGTAAGCCTTCAATGCATATAGGTTTGCTTGAATAGGACGATCAGGAACTTTGGATTATTTAAACCAAGGTCAGTGTATCATCAGATTGGTTTCAAAAAGTATGTCTGTTTGTGCATTTGCGTTTGTTTTCTGGCCAGGACACAACGTGCCAGCATCGAGTCTGTGGTGAAGCATCCACGTCTCTCGATGCCAGATTTTGATGGATTATTTTCATGGATTTTAACTCGACGGTTCAACTGTTCGTTTGGCCTTCAGGAAACCAAGACATTCAATTCCCCATTCTCCAATCCTTTTATTGCATGTGCAACATATGAAACCCTGCAAAGATATTCAAAGATGAACAAAATCATGCTTGCCCTCGGGGCTCAGGACTGCCGGTATGGCCTGCTTGGTTTGGCATTGTCTATATTCTGATGGATCTCATTCTGGGCAAACCCGCCATCGCCGCCAAGTTGGAGGATCGATTTGGTGGCCGTGTGTGTCCGATGATCCTTGGTGATAAATTGTCGGGTTCTGCAACTGGGTTCGTTGAGAGCTGAAGCCGTTGCCTGGGACCTGGACAGCACTGACATTACTGGATGATACTGGATGCGACTCAAAGCGATTCAAAGGGTTTGCCATGCTCCCAGTGCACTGGCTGAGCTTTGAGGATCTTCCGAAACACTGAGTCGACGGATCCCTTTCTGCTGGTGGCACATCATCGCCATTCCTTTTTTGCCTTTGATCCATTTCGATACCTGCTTCTGGGCCGAGAAACAGATCGGAAATCCGACCGAGATCATAAGAATATTCACATGTTTCACATCAAACCAAGAAGGAGAGTCTTTGCGGCGAGTACCTTTCCCATTCATTTATATTTTTGCACAAATTTGAGCCAAAACAACCACAATTAATATAATTAATGATCCATGAGCTATATTTGCATGTCTTGTACCACCCTTGACGTTGTTTCATGATTTGTTTATGTTTGTCTCATTGAACCTCCAGTGCCAGTGCCCAGGTTCCGCTTTCTGTTGCCCGAGGGTTTCCCAGCCCATCCCCACCGGGGCTTCGAGACGGTCACCTATGTGCTGCGGGGTGGCCTCGTTCACCGCGATTCCATGGGAGTCAAGACGCCCGACATCGACGAATGGCGAAGTCATACAGGGTACAGGGTCAGGGCTCACGGTTGAGCAGATCTGGTCCTTTTTGGGGGGAGGTATTCCAAAATTCATCAAAATTCCAAAATTCCAAACTTCCAGCTATCTGTGAGTTTTTGAGGTTCAGCCCTTTCAGACCACCATCCCCGAAACACTGTTGAGGGAGGTAGAAACAAGCCGAAGGGTCGCGGTTGAAGCACTGTCTACTTAATGTGCTCCATTCGATCAGGACTGTTTTGGGATCCTGACCATGACTGGCTATCTATGTTCAAACAGCCTTGGCACCGCCAAGCAGTTTTTATAGCAACCAAAATGCAGCCATACCGGGTGCTCAGTACTCAGTACAGCAATGTACAGCAGTTGTGGCCCCAAAGTCTTGCGAGACGCAGCCTGAGGAAGTCGTACGGAGCACCGAAGGAGCCCCAGATGGAGCTTTGTGCTGGTGCTTCTTGAGACACCCCATCCTACCAATTTCGTTGTAATAAACATTCGTAAACGATCGGGGGACAAGCATAGCTTGTGGAGATCACTGAAGCACATCAAGCATGTCTGGTTTTTGGCCCTGTTGTTGGAAGCAGCCTTCCCAGCTGGTGGTTTATATTCTGTTTCCTTCCGTCTGTTATTTTGTGATGACAATCCATATTTTGGGCTTTGGTTGAAGTTAATTCTTATAGTTCAGTTCTGCACAGCTGACATGCTGTTCAAGTCATGGATTCCTCCCAGGAGTCCCCGGGCGATGGGGAGGATGCAGCTGTCCAATGGATGACTGCTGGCCGCGGTTTGTTGCATGAAGAAATGTGGCGGACCGGGGATGCTGGGCGCTACGGGTGCTGGGCCATGGCCATGCCCGCCATGCAGGTCGTAGTTTTCAACGGCGCATTTACTCGACATGGAAAGATTGGAAAGATCCATGAGACTCTGTCAGTTTGCAATCCTTTACAATACGACAATATGTACATCCAGGAATCCAGGTTATCGATTATAGGCTGTGAGCCCATGGTTGTATTGACCCTCTGTTGGAGATTCTGGAGTCTGCTCTGAGGATACCTGGGACAGTTCTGATCAGGAGCTCTTTCAGATCTGGGTTGCTCGATCGCTTTGTTTCACATCATGGGTATATGGGATGGGCATGGGCCAAACCTTCAGCAGTTTTGGGCTAGAGTAGAACTTTTAACCATTTCCTGTCTGGGATGTTTCACGATGCTAGACTGATGCAATTTGAAGCAAAAACACGACTGGGTGGATAGAGTTTCTCAAAAATGACTCATGAGTTGCACTTTCAATTGAAGTTGTTAGAACACTTGGTTTTGGGCAGCACAATTTGGTGTTTTGGAGCATTTCGGAGCTAATCCCCTAGTAGTCCAAAGGAATTGGACCCAACATGATCCAACCTTCTAAATGGTGATGGTCGCTCGACGACTCTTTAGTCCCTCGAATGTGGCCGACCTTCGGAAGGTACTAGAGTCTATAAGTCTTAGAACCGCAGCAGTACCCACAGACTTGCTCGCCATCGTCACTAGGACATCACTTCGTTTCAATCTATTTGATCTACCATCTGGTTATTTAACATAGCCATGGAAAATCCCTGATAAATGGAGGGTTTAATGGGAAAATCATCTATAAATGGACCATTTTCCATGGCTATGTTAAATAACCAGAGGGTAATTTCTTTGGGAGTACGAAGTTGCATGAAGTTGCTTGCTGCTTGAACCTTCAATTCTAAAGTTGATACATGTTGAGAGCGGGAAATAGGAGACCCGCCAGATTTTCTCAGCGCACCACCTGCGCAGCTTGAGTCAAGGTAAACCTCCCGAAACGTCATAAAATGGTCGATCCGCACATGCAGATGCTGGGAGTTCCATCATCAAATCTTTCTGCCAATCAGCTTGGAACATTGCCCACTGAAGTCCATGAACGAGGCCCGGCACGTGGGTGACACTTTTTGAAGACCCAGGTTATCAATCATTTAAAATTATTGGCATACTTTCAGCCCATTCTTCACTGCAAAGTGTTTGGGTTATGGACATCCGGATTTCCATGGTGTCCCAGTGTGTCCAGATTGTGTCCTAACTGCGTTTTCTTGGGTCGCCAACACCACAGAAAGGTTCTGCCCAATATCTTATATATATATATATTCGATATTATGGGGATTCACCTTCTCCTTCAATTCTAGTACCTAAAGAATCGCCCCTCTGTCGATTGAGACTCACATTCGGCAATGTCATGTCTTGGTTTTGAAATGTTTTGCATCATCCATTTTTTGAGGTCACTGAGCCAGTCCCAACAAGAAATGGACCATGGGATCATGGCATGATTTCAGAAGTTGTGCTTCTGGGGACCCTGTCAGGTCCCGTCCCGGTGGCCCAACCTTCCAAAGGGGTTACCGTTCGAGCCAGGGCTGCAAGTTTTCGGCAGAACTCCGCGTGTTAAAAATGTCGGTTTCACGGCAGTGGCAGCCAGTTTTCCGTGGATCATTTGGGCCAAGGAGTCGTTGCTGGAGAAGTTGATGAAGTGAGTAGTCCAATCGAGACATACTCAGGTGACGTTGAGGAGTTGGGCAATGAAATATGGGCGAGTCTTCTCAGCCCCCCCAAATGTTGGGTTTTCCGAGATTCGATAAGGCCGATAAGGAACACAAAGTGCTGTTTTGGATTGCATCGATTTGCGGGCCCCGCCACGTTTGGCTTCTCCACTTGGCTGCAAAGCTTTCCAGGGTGTCCGTTGATGTTGTTAAACCATGTTTAACCATGTTTATGAGCCTACGTTACCTAGGCAGATGCCCAAGGTTCCAAGATCCCGATGTGACCTGGTCGTAGGCAGATGAGATTTGTGCAGGCCCCAATCATCCAAGTGCTCTAATGTGAACCCAGAATTCATCAGCCCCTAATCACCCCTAGGCCCTAGGCTGCTTCATTGGGTACACCCAAAGTAGCAGAACAGCGGAGGGAAACTCCCCAGATTACTGTAGTCAGCTGCTCAGATTTGGCCATCCTGCATGTCTCATTGGAGCCGGGGAGTTCTTGGACATGGCCCAAACCTGTGGGATGGACGTGTCTATTGTAACCTGGGCCAAGGAGTCAGCGAGTTGGGAAAGCGCATGAATCGGAGAATGCACCAACCACCTGTTGATTATATATGCATGATTCATGATAGATTGAGATCATTGAGTCAAGTCCAGTTCAGATGTAGCAGATATCGGAACTTCAAAAACTGGATGTCGGGTGTCTCTTGCGAGACTGCTTAGATGTTCACTAATCATTCAGGAAGGGTTAGTAGTCATGGTCTACAACATTCTTTGGCCCATTCTTTCCTTGGGAACCGCGGTTTGCGGCATACTAGAGACTAGGCTTTGCATGTGGGATGGTGATCCAAGTCGGTGCATCAAGGCTGAGTGAGACAACATCACCAGCTACAATGATTTCTTGCAACACGTATTCTCATAACTGTGTTGACGTGCTAGTTTTTCATCATCATGGGGCGAGGTGGGGTGGAGGGTAGGGTAATAACGTTGGTTCGTATTTAGCATACTCATCTCAACTTACACTAACATCACAGACTTGCACCACTTGCACACTCATTTTCAGTCAGGCTTGGGGTGGTGTGATGTGGTGTGGGGTCGGCATAGGCATCGCTTCGGGATACGTCGGGTGCATCGCTTCGGGCTACGCCTCATGCATCGCTTCGGGATACCTCAACATCAACATCAACATCATCATCATCATCATCATCATCATCACCATCATCATCACCATCACCATGATCACCATCATCATCACCATCACCATCATCATCACAATCATCGTCATCATCGTCATCATCATCATCATCATCGTCATCGTCATCATCACGATCATCATCATCACCATCATCACCATCACCATCACCGTCGTCGTCCAGAATAGACATGTTTAAATCATTATCATCGTCATGTTACCCATCATGAGGGGTCGGAGGGCGGGTACCCCA
>Ga0126342_10005364_pt1 | contig 22327 bp, 16 predicted proteins | sample Cyp1metagenome_FD_92528 | JGI IMG/M metagenome (GOLD analysis project Ga0126342, IMG submission 92528) | Coral microbial communities from Lord Howe Island, Old Settlement Bay, Australia - Cyphastrea 1 metagenome | ecosystem: Host-associated > Invertebrates > Cnidaria > Coral ...
AAATCAATATAAATCAATATAAATCAATAAAAATCAATATAAATCAATATAAATCAATAAAAATCAATAAAAATCAATATAAATCAATATAAATCAATAAAAATCAATATAAATCAATATAAATCAATATAAATCAATAAAAATCAATATAAATCAATATAAATCAATATATAAATGGTTTGTCATTGGGATTCCATTGGGATATCATAGAGATTTCATGGGAGTTGACGGAAAGCCATGAAAGACATGACCCATCTAGTTCGATGTGTTATAGTTATAGCAATGTAAAATTGCCCTGTGGGTGAACTGGGTTGGTGTTCTTGAATCCCAAAAAAAAAACCTAGCAAGAGGATTCTTACTATTGGGATATCTGCACAATTCCAAACCACCAACCCAAACCAACAGTTCATAGTTTGAGAAGAGGAAGGACATAATGGAATAATCCGAATCATCTGGATAAATCATGACATGCTAAGTCACCCATCTGATTCAGACACTGATTTGCGTCTTGGTTCCTCATCATTTGCTGCGTCGTCGCAGTAAGGACACAGTTTCCCCAGATGTACACAGTACCCTCTGGTAATTTAACATAACTGTTGAACATGGCCTATTTATAGTTGATTTACCTATTAAAAATTGTGATTTCCATAGCTATGTTAGTTTACCAGAGACCACACTGATTTATGATAATTCCCAAACCAAACATGATGTCTAAAGCCGGTTCTGACTTCCAAGGCGGAACCACAAGGCTATGACTAAAAAAAAAAAACTCCACTGTTCATGACTTCAAAGTGTCAAAAAATCAAGACAAATAACAAATGATTGGCAACACTCAGCAACTTAACCCTATTTTTGGGTTCATGTCATCATTTCAAAGCAATGGCTTGTTAATTGATGTTAATTGTGATTCTCAGTTCAACAGGGTTGATGGATTTGACATATATAAAACAAAGCCAATATATATATAAATAAAAAAAACAAGACACCTTTTACCCTTCCGATTCGGTCTTGCAAATTCCTCACCGCGATGAGCCTATTTCCATGATGCACATGGCCGTCACGCATTTAATGCGTGCTGCCTGATCCTGAAGATTCAATTGTATTAAAAAATCCCGCTGCTTGAGGGGATCCAGCTGTGCACCATCCGACTTCCACTCGCTCGCAACACCAGCGATGCATACACAAGATCTAAACCAGAAAACTTGCCAACCCCACGGCGCACCAGACCTTGCGACTGTCACTCGGTGGGTTCCAAAGAAACACGGAGTCACTGTGGAAGGCGGATCTCCAAGCAATGCCAAAGATGTGTCAAAAAAGCGCCGACGACAAAACAGCTCAAACCAAAATCCATCTCAAGGGCTCCTCCGCTTCATCCGGAAAAAGTGATTGCGCCACCAAATACATTTCCTCGGACTCCGATCTGGTCATCACCTGGCTCCAGGTTCACTCTCAGAGTAGCTGGCCGACTGCAATGTCATGCGATGTCTACAATGTCTAGAGCGAAGAAGGTTTAGATGTGACGCAACGGAGAACCATCCGCAATTAGATCCAATTACCCTCTGGTAATTTAACATAGCTATTGAAAATGGTGATTTATAGTGGATTTTCCCATTAAAAATGGTGATTTTCCATAGCTACGTTAAATTACCAGAGGGTAGATCCAATACAGGTAGTAAAAGCTCCGACAAATCATCAACCATCCCAAAGTCCTCAATAGCACGAGTTTACCCCATCCGCAGCAAGTTAACCAACTTAGAGAACGAACTGGGGAACCACATTGCAAATAATCATCAACTATCATGTATCCAGTTATATTTATAACCTCCATTAAGTAGCAGGATGCACACCAGTTACTCACCACAAATCACTAATTCTGGCAACCTCCAGGTTGTCAATTCCGTTCCTCCTCTCCAGCATCAAAATGGTATCAACCAACCATCATTCATCAACTGTATCACTGTATCACCAAATGTTTGCTGATTGTAGACCATGTTTGCTCCATTGTGTGGATTATATTCCATGAAATTTCGATGAATATTCCATATTTTGATCCCATATTTTGCTGGTTAAACCCACATTATCACCCAATAAAATGACATAGAGATCCGCCGTTCCTGCCGTTTTGCCCCCTCCCCCCGTTGCTCTTCGTTAAGGGACGACATGTGCCAGCAGGGACCGGTTGTCACGGCCCACAGCTACCACTGCCTGACAAAAACACCATGTGGTGCTCCAGTTTCATACGCAAAAATTAGCAAAACCCAGATTGAGGTATAGGATTTAGTGGACTTGAATTGGATTTAATGGACTTTAGTGGAATTTGATGAAATTTGACTGGAAAACTTCGAAATGCCGGAGGACAGGAGTCTATACTGGTCCCTCTAACAACCGGTGAGCGCCTTTGGATCGCTTAAACCGAGTGGCTATCCCTGGATCACAGCATTTCCATCCGGTCATATCTTCTTGAAATAATCAGTTGGGGGATAATCCACTATCGTTCTGGTCTTGGATGGTTGTATCTCCATGGTTTTATCATTATCATCTAAGTTATACTTCCTATTCAAAAAAAAACAAGAAAAACAACTCAAGATCCATTATCTAATTTCATGTCATACCTTATATGTCACAGGAAATTCGTAAGTATCATCATGCTCAAACCGTTTGGGCATGGACTTGGTCCCGGGGAAGCGTCAAGTGCTCCAACTTGGTGCTCCCTCGCTTTGTTTGGTAACTGGATTGACAGTAACTATATGTTTTATTGTAGATATACCCATAGGATCCATGTATGGTAGCGTGGATCCCATCATTATACCCCAAATGTTAGCACATATATACCAGCACCATGGATCCTATGGGATATCAAACTACTTCGTACTATCCTCAAAATTCACTATTGTGGATATAGCTACCAGAAACACAGGAAACAAATTATAGTTGGCTTACTGGATTCACATATAGATTAACTATATGATTAACTATGATTAACCATCATTAACTATAAAACTATATATATATATACCATTAAGTATATATATACATACATATATATATATATATATTGAACACCTTCTTCACCTTGTATCTTGTAACTTCCATGCGGAGACGGCCGCCTTGCGCAGCACTTGGCTGGGGCCCCAGAGTTCGCGGACGCCGAACATGAGCCGATCCCACTCCTGGGAAGCGTTGTTGCCATGGAAAAAACCATAGGACAAACCATGGCTTAGGATACTGAGGTGACTTCAGTTTACTAAGATTTTTTGGGGGAACTGTGGTAAATTTTGTGCACTTGTTGTTTTAATCTGGTCTTTATAGAAGATTGAAGCCAGAAGAGGAAAGACTCAAAGCATGGAACATGGCATCAAGATGGTGCTTTCGCCAGGAAAATCTACGATCCCAGCTATATATGCATATCTTCAACCGACAAGAAATTCATCAAAACATTGGTTTGGTTCGTCCAGGTCCGGGGTCTGTCCCATGAGGGGGTCTGTTAACCAACCAACCAACCTGAACGACTCGAGGATTTACTCATGTAATGAGTTGGGACTCTGAAATCACTGGCAGTTTGTCACGAATTTTGGATGAAGAATTCCATGGTTAAATATGGATGAATATGGATGCATGTTTCTGGCAGATTTAATTGCACTATATTACACTCAAATTGCCTGATGGGGTGACCATCAAAACAACCACCTTGCTTTAGGTACTTTTCGTCTGTACCTTCGCGAAATCAAACGCTTAAGTAACTACTTGTACCCTCTAGAAATCAAACATGATTTAAAAAAACTAAGTTTCCAATGGTTTCACGAAAAACTACAATGAACCTACATGTTGCTTTTCCATATGGGGGGATTTCAGTGAGTGGCCAAGTTTGATAAATCCCATTATATATTCATCCCCCTGAATTAATCTGAATTAAAGACCCCAGAACCAAGGTGTAGGAGGGGATTTACACATGTTTGGGACCATAGAATGGGAGTGTTTGATACATTTTAATACTAGGGGATGGGATTCCAAACAATTATAGACGATTTCCATCATATTTCTATCCTCATGTGTTTTGCGGTTAAAGCCCCTATGATGGTTAAATTCCCATGAAATTCCTATTTAACCAGGGAAAGATATGTGCATCATGGTCAGACCACATGGTTTACTCTCTAGGTCCCTGGGGCGGTATGACCTTCGATTGATGGTTGTATAATGTTCGATTCTGTACCTATTCAAGATGGTGATTCTCCATAGCTAAAGATGAACAATAGTTTAATCAACATCACCATTTACGATTAACACGAAACAAAAACAACCTGGATTCTAGTAAATGTTCAATGGTCCATAGTAGTCCCATATTTTTTTTAAAACAAATTACCAGGGACAACTCCAACTGCCTCGACCATGGCATGGACGAAATGTGCCGCTCTCCTCCTTCTGGAGCATCAAACTGCCGCCATAGGCCTGAGAACGTCATAAACCGCTGGGGATGATACAATCTAGTTGAATTTGTACATATATAATACAATATAATATAATATAATATAACATAATATAATATAATATAATATGATATGATATGATATAATATGATATGATATGATATAATATAATATGATGTGATATAATATGATATGAGATGATATGATATGATATAATATGATATGATATGATATAATATGATATGATATGATATATATAAATATAATATGATATGATATGATATGATATAATATGATATGATATAATATAATCTATATATATAATCTAATATATATAATACATATATAGATATATATATTATATATATAAATAAATATGGGTATGTATATATAATATTCCAGAAACAAGATGTTTTTGTTGGTTGTACTTCAAAAGAATCAGTTAAATCTACCATCAATATGCGCCACACATCAGCATGAAGAACCATCACATTGATGCTTGCTGTTGTTGAAAAGATTATTAAGCAAACCATCTAACTGCAGAACTTGAAGAAAACACTGGTATCTATATTTGTTTCATTCTCGTTATGTAGTGTCCAAACAAAATAATCGCAATCCCCAGCTGTCCCTGAATTGTTTATTGGGATGGTCAGGAATACCATGGAATACCTAACAATTCCGTTCCAAATATCACCCTGAGACGGGAACGGTCTGCCGCAGTCCCAAGTAATTTCCACCGTGTTGCATCGCATACATCCGTGTGTCGCAACGCAGGCGTGTAGGCGCCAAGGACACCTGGGAGCAAAGGGGGACCCAGAACATCGGACCGCGGGAGTCCTGAATTCTACTGACAAACCATGGAAGAATTAATTAGGAGGTACCCTCCAAATAATCACAATATGGTACATAAATGGTATCCTCCCAATTAAACAGCCGTTTGGGCCGTTTGGGGTTGACATTCATCCAGGGTTGACATGTACCAAAAATCATGTGATTTTTGAGACCTTCCTCCAGGTCATGGGGTCAAAAACCAAATGAAAAAAACAGACCTCGTCTCCCATGGATGCAATATGTATTGAGTGAATAACGGGCACACATGCAGCCTGCCATGGGAAAGCCCCCAAATAGTCCAAGTGCTCGTTTCCAACTGGACAAAAACAATGCATGATCAGGGCATATGGGGTTTATATAGCCAATATCCTTGGTTACAAAATGAATGGGAAGGATAGGAATGGTTGAATCACATGTTTCCCATATACCTATCCTCTGAATTACAAGCCATATGTACATATATATATAATTACAGTATGTGTTTTTTTTTTTTCTATGTGGATATATATATATATATGATGTTCATATTCACATTATAAACTATAACAAACTCTATACATATATATATATCTATCAGGGGTTGATAAATTTCTTGATTGAACATCACTCAACGAGGACAAAAAATATCCAACTATCTTAAAAATAATCTGAAAGTAATGATAAAAATCAATATTTGTTTTAGACAACTAAACCAAGCCCTGTCCATCTTTCCACTTCCCAAGCCATGGCTGTTTGGCGCACCCGAGGACAACTCAACCCCCGTCAACAGATCCAACAGGGCCGGTGTGCCACCTGGCGCCGGACAGGATTCATAGGGATCCAGATGGAAATGTATATAGTATATATATATATATTTGTTTATATATATATTTGTTTCTATATATAAGTATATATGATTATTGTGGATAATTGTGGATCATTATGAATTGTTATTGATTCATATGCATATGTATATATGGATTACCCTGGGGTAAACTCAAAAAGATGTGGAAACCCCATGGAGAAAACCATTCGGAAAATCATCTATATACATTCATGGTGGCTTTTCCACATCGATATTCATTTACAGCTAATATATGTGATCAATATATATATAGCAATATATATATATATATTACAAAAAAAAAAAAACATGAATGCGGCAAACGCAATGAAGAACCGCTCTACACAATGTTTGCAAACTCCAATGGTAAAGTTACGAGCTATGGATCGCGTAGGATTTCCATGGATTTCCCACATCCCACATCCCGGCCCCATGATTGCTCTCGCTGGATCGTATCACGTACGCATATAGAGTAAATGTGTTTATCTATGTCTACAATATACATCATTACGCCCAAAACATATTAGACTGCTCTACCCCTCCACCAATCGTTTTACCCTTAGTCTTGACAGTTGCATAGTTGTATCATGTTATAATAAGTTCCTATACTTCGTCGATTCAATCCCCATTTCTTAATGGTAAAGCACCAATATTCTTGATAGTTAGCTTCTATATGTCCCAAGCTATGTCCCATATTTGCTTCGTTTAACCTCTGTATCTATGGTCAACCCAGACCCATATAAACACATATAAACTATATATATATAAACGCACAACAATAACACTTTTTACTTACGTCCTCAATATGTTTTGTTTCATGATCAACCCACCCAAAAAAACGAAAAAAAAACACCAAGGCTCCAGACATCCGGCCGCAGAGAGGTCTGCACAACTTCCGTTGGCCAAAATCTGGAACCACGCCTGCAACGCGTTGCCGCGTCGCGAACGCGTTGCTGGGGTGGTGAAAATGCCAGATATGTCCAGATCTCAGTGATCTCTATACTGTATATACATGTATACATCTGGGTAAATTATAATAATTCACTAACCTGAAATAAGGTCATTTGGGGATATTTCCCCTTACTAACTATGATTATAGTGAGGTCGCAGTGAGGTCGTTATAATTTACCCAGATACATGTAGGATAATGCATAATGCTGTGTATTCATACACTGTACTGCAAAATCAAAAGTTTATTAACATTCATAGGATTGCATATCTTATGTAGTATATAGATAGATTGTAATCACCATGTTTGGTTGTAAAGAACCTATGTAGTCAGTAAGCTACAAAAGCCAAGGCTGACCAAGTCTGAGTGACAGACTTCTCCCAACACTTTCCAACCACCTTTATAGGGTTTTAGTATGTTTTAGTGGCTATAAAATCCTTCGACATGTCCCCAGTTGGTTCGCCTCATTGATCACGGCGAAGGCCGCTTCGGAGCCCAGGCCAGACGCCTCCGGCCGGTCCAGCCGGTAGGTTCGCAGCAGAGGACTGGGGGAAATGTCAGCCATGGCTGGAGCTTCAGATGGGTTAAGTTACCCTCTGGTTATGTCAAAATAGCTATTGAAAATGGCCATTTATAGTGGATTTTCCCATTGAAAAATGGTGATTTTCCATAGTTATGTTAAATTACCAGAGGGTAAATACCTTATCATTGTCAATCTTTGGTAGTCCACTTTTTTTGATTATTTCGCTGGTGATGATTATTTGACAAATTGCAAAAAAAAAACTAAAGGAGTAAACTACCTATCAATATTTGGGGATGTTAGGACCTGTGTTTGGACCCATAGGATATAAATCATTTAAGTTGCTGTATATATATATTTATTATTTCATGTAATGTTTTTGTTTCATGTAATGTGTTGTATATATATATTCTTCAATGGATCAGGCCTAGTCAAAGCTGATGTATCCTTTTATGTGTGCTTTTGCTTTAAGCTTACATCCTTGTTGAATCTTTTTGGATTAACATTAATATGAATTGTCGCGAAGAAAAAACATGGTCACTCAAAAACATGTTTTGAACTGCCAGGTTTGCAGGGTCGAGGGCCTGGTCTCTTGTGTCGTCAAAATACCATGACACGAAGCATCCCCTGCTGCTTGGTGGTTGACCTACCATCTTGAAAAATGATGGAGTTCGTCAATGGGAAGGATGACATCTATATGAAATGGAAAATAAAACATGTTCCAAACCACCAATCAGCCTGAAAAAAGTAGCGGCATTTGGGTGTGTCTCAAAATTCCTTCCACTCCATGCCATTACTGGCTATAGCCCAAGAGGTTCCCTCAGTTGGTGGATTTGCCTTGGGAAAAAAGACCCAATCCTCGGCACACCGCAATATCCAAGGCATTCCAAGGGGGCGATCGGGGCGATCCCAATCAATGGATGGTTTAGAATGGACAAATCCCCAACAAAAATGGATGATTTGGGGGTCCCCCGTCTTCAGGAAACCACCTGAAGGGTACCCCATTTGATTCCAAGTCACCATTGCCCCATCAGCAGTTGCTTCCGCCATGAGAAATTCACATCGGACCCGGTCCGTTGTTTAACGCTGGTGCGAGATGGTGGCTGGGGTTGGGGGCTGGCTGGTGGCTGGGGAGTTGGGTAAAGCTGATTTTTTTGGCTGGTGCAGTGGGTCAGGCGTGGCTAATGGAAAGTTGGTGACTTGGCTTCGCATCTGGAATCAAGCCCTCTAGGGGAAAAACATGGCTTCAGGAATGCAATTGGTGGTTCCTGTCTGATTTTCCTGGTTGAATTTGTGGAGCCTGAGATGGTCGACACACACCCCATCCGATCAAGCCCCAATGGGGCATTCCCCCAGTGAAAACACGCAGAAAAAAGCAAGGGAATTCACCATGTCGCGGGTCATTTCATGGTCATTTCTAGCAAAAAGCCCATTTCTGTTTGGTTGTTCATTTAATCATTGAGGATCATCGTGGACCCACCAAATATATCTTATTTGCACCCAGGTCTATTTTTGGGATCTCGTTTCGCGAGTTTCCAGAGTGGCTGGAATCTAGGAATCTGACTGATACTGTGGAGATTCAGGATCCTGTTTTTGAAACTGAATCGAATTACCATCTGGTTATTTGTTACATAGCCATGGAAAGATCCACCCATTTTTAAGGACGGTAAACCATCTATTTCTAAGGACCATCTATACCATGGCTATGTTAGTCATAACCAGTGTTTTTTTCTATCCCCATGAGCTCTGTTGGTGCCATTGCTACCCAACTGTTGCTGTCACAAACTCTTTCTACTTCCAAACTGACCATAGAAAAAGAATGCGAAGAAAGAACGCGAAGAAAGAACCCGTATTATGGGTTATCACATGTTATCAAATGTATTCTAACATTATCCATTTTTTCAGCATCACAAGACCCTGTCATTCATTACCCCATGGATTTCCAGTCCCTGCCACCTTTTTCAAGCGAAATGCAGTTGTGATGCGAAGGGCGGAAGAAACTCAGAGTTTCGGCCTCGGTTGGCTGAGCGAACGGCTTTGCTGAGTGGTATGCCGCTCTCAACCAACCAAAATCCACCAAACGTCATAGGCAAATCAACATAAATCAACCCTAAAAAGAATCACACGTCATATATATATAACCAATTTGATTGATGTTTCATGGGATCGAAGGAAGTAAAGGGGGTATTAGTATGTATTACTTTCATTTAACATATTTAACCACAAAACAAATATACTGATCTCAACAAAATGGGTTTAACCAAACAATCGATCTGTTGTTCAAACACAGGGACTACCGGGGGGTCACAACAAAAAGAAACACATAAAACCAGGTGGGAAAGTCTTCAGCATCTGTCCTGGCAAAGACAATCTGAAACGAAGGGAATGTTTATAAGATTTGTATAGTAAATCTCTATATATGGGAATGGCCATCTATGATATATATATATATTAAATAATATCGTGATATATCATCCCAAAAAATGATTGGGAATACATCAAATCTAATAGCCTGGGCTTTTCTGGAGAGGCCTGGTGACAATGGCTCCTTCCAGCGACCATCAGAATGGAGATCTCAGGGATGTCACATCTCTCTCTCTCTCTATGTCAGGGTGGTTAGTTTACCATAGATTAATGATGGTTAATATATGATTAATATATGGTTAATATATGGTTAGCCACTATTATATCATATTATATCAACCATTACTATTAACCATCTGGTTGGTGGTTAACCTACCATCTTGAAAAATATGAAAGTCAATGGGAAGGATTATCCCATATATTATGGAAAATAAAAAATGATCCAAACCACCAACCAGATATATATATATATATACATATTACAGTAAGTACTATTGAAACAAAAACAACTGCTGGAAATCGTGCAGTCAACACGCAATGCAAATGGGGAATCCTCATCGTCGTTGAATTGGGTTGCCCTTCCAACCGACAGAAGCGAGGATGAATCCTATCAAACACGGCACACACACAAATATAGATATAAATATGAATATTAATATAAATATAAATATTACTATTAATATTAAGTATGAATATATTATATATATACTTGATGGGATATTCACAATAAACCATCCCCAACAGTCGCACTGGCTGGTGAATGGCTTGTCGATCAGATCCCAGCGACCCGCTGTGAAGCCCCATCATGACCCGTGGGGTTCAGCCATAACGCTTGGAGAAATTCCATCTGGAAAATGTCGGGCTAATGCTCATCTAATGCTCATCTATCCTCTTATATAAGTAGATGATTTGTAGATGTTGTTTCGTAAGCTCCAAGCAAAAAATACACAAAACACAGAGAAAATGTAGCATGGTTCAATGGAATTGGACGAACTTCTGCATCCTTTTCTGGCCCGCAGGACCGGGCCCCCAGGCTTCTTCTGCTGCCGGATGTAGGGCCCAGCAAGTTCATTTCCCGCAAACCTCGATTGACTAAGCCTACTAAGCCAAAGAAAACAAGGTAAGGTGGACCACCCAGTTTGTAAGTTGATATATATATATATAACTGTTTTTTGAGCAGGTGATGACGCTAGATCATAAAAGGCATGAAATATTGAATATTGGGATATGTACAATCAACTGGGACATCATCAACAATCAACAAACATGGTAAATCAACCAGCAGCAATCAACAAGCATAGGATCTTTGAACCAACTTGATGTAGAACTTTACGCTTCAATCTCGCGCGAACAAAATGGGAATACATTCGCACTCCTGAACATGATCGCCAGGTCAAATCAGTCACTCCTGAACATGGTCGCCAGGTCAAATGATATCATAAACCATCTATTGTACATGTGGCATATTTGAAATATGGGACTAGGTCAAACCAGCATAAAGCATCATAAAATTCCAATCTGTGACTGAAAGATGGGGGATGTTTGCACATGGGACAAGATTTCTCGTGATCTCCTTAGGATCGTTCCTGGCTTCCTGAACAGACCCCATTTGTCATGGGTGAAATTCCCAAACAAATAGGATTGGTTGGTGGTTGAGCCCTAGCCCTCTGAAAAATGATGGAGTTCGTCAGTTGGGATGATGATTTTTCCCATTTATATTATGCAAATATATATATATATATATAAAAGTCATGTTCCAAACCACCAACCAGTCATTGGTGAAATTGTGAGTTTTCTTGTTGTTCGTCCCCATCTATATATCTTCGCATGCTCGCTGCTCGCCCCGTGTTCATCATGGTTCATCTACCCTCTGGTAAACTAACAGTTTGCTATGGAAAATGACCATTTATAGTTGATTTTCCCATTAAAAATGGTGATTTTCCATAGCTATGTAAACGTACCAGGCCGGGTAAAATATTGCAAAAAAAATCACAGGTTTTCCCCCATTGTCCATGGCTCCATGGCTGGCCTACAGCTCCATTTTCCATGGGTCCAGGTCCCAGGTGGCCTAAATCCATGTTTTTTTACCGACCATTCTTATCTTTATCCGTTTTCCATGGTTGTCCCATTCTGATGCCATTTAGCCCCTAAATATATACTTGGAATTGCTTAAGGACCCCCCCCCAAAAAAAAAAAAAACTATAGATTCCCCCCATTTCAAGTGAATTTCCCGGAAAAGAAGTTAAATCATCGATTCAGCAACTCCAGGAAACATTGGTAATCGTGGTCAACACTTGTTCCATCGGTACATTATGCCATTGATCTGGATAAATGCGAGCTATTCACGAACCATCACTTTAGATTACTGTAGTCTATCCCTTAGTGCAGCACGAAAAACACTGTATACAGCTCCAAAGGTTGTGTATGACGACTAAACCATCACGAAGCATCACCATTAATGACCAGTAATGACCATCATGAAGCATTATTAACCAGTATAATCCCAGTATAATGAAATCTATGGTTTTCCATGGGTTTTCCTACATGAAAACCTGGACAGCTGAGTCCATTTGGATGCCTTGCCATAGGCAGTTGGCTTCCCGACTCCTTCACAATGGTTTCGATCCAGCTCAGTCTCTTGGCCTGGCGCTTAAGCCACATACTGCCATATCAATTGTTTTAATTCTTTTAATTGTTTAAAAAGGACCCTTCAATATGAACATGAATCCAGCTGTATCCAGCTGTATAAAACTGCATATTATTGCTATACCCACCAGTGTTCGTTCCCAAACTTCAGCCTTTTTCAAAATTCTTGTGTCAGAGTCAACTTCAAGTGAACCATTCTTTTCGCTCAAAATTCCAGGATACCAAACCATCCCACAAGATTTCACATATGTCAACCGTCAACTCAAAAAACAAAAACACGCAACATCTCCGCGCGTTTTACCCAGCGATGAAGCAGGCCTGGCGGCGTTCCTTGCGGTAGTCTTCGATCATCTCATCCGCGCGTTTCAAGGCTTCATCGACTTGCGCCTGCAAGGCGAGAAGAACTTGGAGGAAGATAAAAGTGGTATACCATATAAGTGGTAATGTATATATAGTTTATTATGTATATATATATTACATATTTATGTATATATATATATGTCAATGTATAACATATTATTTATCATGATAATTTATGATAATTAGTTGTTTCATATGTTTTATGTTTGATAACATGGAATATGATTTTTAACAATTCATACATTAAAAAAATGGTAACAACAACAATGGTAATAGTGATTATGATAGTGATAATAATCGACACAACTTGAAATGTAACTCCGGATATTTGATATATTTTGATATGATCGAATCATATTCAGTTTCCATTCAAGAACCAGAAACATCGTAGTTCTAAGGTTGCCCCGGTGTTTCAACGCCCCCAGAAATGACGTGTCAACTTGAGCTGTTTCTGTCAAGCCCTGGAGAAGTCATCCAGGGCAACTAGCATTCAAGGCTCCCCATGATGGGCTCCCTGTTTCCCCATAGAAAATCATGGAGAAAATCATGAAAATCCAGTGGATTATGATCATCTTCATTTCTCCATAGAAAACAAATCCATCAAATGGCTGTTTTTTTTTTCCGGCATGACAGGCTATGTGTCAAAACTCGGTTTGACTGCCCTTCGATGAAGCCGGAAAAATTCATGGCTTGAAACATCCCCATTTCTGTGGATCATTGATGCGACGCTCGGAGCCACCCATGATATTTATGTCGTCCCTTAAAAAACTGCCGGCAGAAAGAGAACAGGATTTCCCCAATTTATGGCATCATGGTTATTCAATGGTTATTCATGGATTATGATACTCATGATACTCTCCAATTTATTGGGAAGTACAATCCTCAAACAAATCATCAACACACATTGGCTTTGCAAACTGACTCAATGATCCCATTGTAAGACTGACTCAACTAATTATCCCATATTATTATCCCCAGGATGGGTCATGATACTTCTTATTATCCCATCATTATCCCATTATAACAGCGTTCAATGACAGTACCTGCTATCCCATCATTTTTGCAAAAGCCCATGTGCTCCATTTTTGCAAAAATATTTGCCTACAGAACTGGGTCATTTCTGGGGTAAATGTAGGTAAATATTCCAGCACCATGGAGCATCTGGGAAGGACCGACATCAGATCAGACCCGGCGACGGGAACCTTGCGCCAGTGCTTCTTGTACCATCGCTTCAGCCCACGAGGTTCCCAGTCCTGCCGAAGCTGGAAGCATTTTCATATATGTTGTATGAGTGGATGTTTTAAACTGTATACAGGCTGTTTTCCCTTCACAATATATCCAAATCATTTACCAAAAAAATATGTAAACCAAAGAAACAATCGCCCCCAATCCGTTTTAGACCCAACCCCCAAAACCCCTTGGTGAAATGTGGATGAGTGTGGCGAAACAGGTCATATCTTGATGACCATGGGTCGTCTCAAACTGTCGGGCGCTGAGTTTTCACGGAGGAAACAAGACATAAAGGAACGTCATACAGTAGACTCAATTGTGATATAGTTGAAAGAACACCTCATGTTAAAATGATTTCATCTCTAATCCCCATCCACCAGCAATCCTAAGGATATCCTAAGGGTCCTAAGGATATACACCTCATGGATGAAGACCCCCTTCCACCGGTGCTTTGAAGCAGCCCGGTCCCAGATGTGCAAGCGCTGGTTATAGTAGTCATTGGACCAAACCTTGCGGCCCCAAGGAAGACTTCACCTGGTTGGCCTGTGAAAAGCCATCCAAAACTGTTAAGGATCCAGTAATTACTCTCTGGTAAACTAACATAACTATGGAAAATCACCATCCTTAAAAGGTAAATCAACGAAATACATGGGCCATGTTCAATAGCTATTTTGACATAACCAGAGGGTAATCATTAAAACCAGGTGTTTAAGGATGAAAACTGTAACCATTTTATGGATTCACATGATTCACCATGACCATGCAAATAAATATAACTGAATTCAGAATTCATTCAACCAATTGTCCCATTAACAATAACAATTGCAGATCAAACCATTCCAAACCCCTTGTTGAATTGGATTACTGTGAAATCTTCGTTAAATGGGTTGAATTCTGGATGCAGTAATTCCGAATATCGATTCTTGGGAGTCGTTTGAGATCGCTGGCCCAAAATCCTCCAGTTTAAATGAAACCAGCACCCGGATCAACATCTTTTCAATATAATGGTATATACCACTTTATCCCCTTTATCCCCTTTATACCATTATACCACTTTAGTTTTTAGTATATATATATACCATCTTCAATCATTGATTTCTTGGGGTCAAACAAACGCCACGGCGTTTGAAGAATTTGGTCATTGGGAGGACGTGAAACGCAAGGAGTTTTAGGTCGGTTTATTTGTTGGTTTCAGTCATCTTTAGACACAGGCTTTTATGGTTTTGTGTGGTTGATATAATAGTGGTTAATGATAGTTATTAATGGTGAATAATGGTTGGTTAATGATAGTTGTTACCGTTTGGTTATTTAACATAGCCGTGGTATAGATGGCCCATAGAAATAGATGGTTTACCGTTCTCAAAAATGGTGGATCTTTCCATGGCTATGTTAAATAACCAGAGGGTAAATACAGAAAATGGGGGGGGCAAATGACCCACATGCAGCTGCATAATGTTTCCACTAGTCTGGCTCATTTTTTAAAAATCTATTTCAACTGTTCAATATATCATCTATTTCAATTCCAAAATGCTTCCATTGAAACTATCTATCCAGCAGAGTTGATCCACTTTTTCCAGAGCTGAACAAATCCCTCAAATTTAACAGTTTGATACTAAACCTTGCACATCCCCAGGTAAAATAGCAGTGTTCCAACTTCCGTTTGGCAGGGTCTATGTCAAGTTGGAGGGAGGGCAAGTCCCATTATTCAGAAAATAATTACTATTCACATCTATTCACATACATTTATATACATAAATTTATCATATATTCATATATATTCACATATCATTCACGACTATAAGATCATCATTGGTAGGATGATTATATTTCAACATACAGTACATCAACTGTGACCAAGTGACTAACACCATGCCCTTGGGACTTACGTTTCGACGACCAAGAAGCCCATGGCAGACTGTTCATAAGGTACTGCTTCTCTACATCAGCCTGCATTCCGCAGGCTTGCTGTGAACCCATCTGGGATTGTCATTAAATTCGGATGCCAAGAAAACATAGTTTATCCGTTTATCCCATTCGAAATTGTCATTCGAAATTTAGAGACATCTGATGAGTTGTGATAGATATATAGATAGTTCAATTAGGATTGATCATGACTTTCCCATTCGAAATAGTCCTTCTAGAGATAGAGCCATCTGGTTGCGTTGGGATACTCATTCATCCGTGATCACCTCAACTTGCTCAACCTCAGAGACTGTCCACTACATATGGACCAGGCTTGCAAAATGCTATGAAGATCTATGTACAAAGATCAATCACAGGTCTTCAGTAGTGCCATTGGCCATTGCTGTCTGCGAAGACGTCCAGAATCAAGCATTGTCCAAGGGATTTGGATGGATTTGGAAGAAACGAGTTGCAATGAGTATACATTCTAGTATGTGTGTTAGTACAAATCAAGGCACAAATCATACTAGTACATTATATCAGTCATATATCATACGTTAATTTTAGTATAATTCGATCCATCCTCTTTTTTCTGTTGCAGATTTTGACCCAGATCAAACACGCTCGTGGCGATGCAAGTGAAGGCAACATGGCGCGTTGGCGTGTTCTATTTACCCTTCACCAATCTGTGTATTTGATTAGTCCATCAACAAAAATCCTAAATCCTCTATGTTCACAGATTTATTTGATGAAAATCCTAAATCCTCTATGTTCACAGATTTATTTGATGAAAATCCTAAATCCTCTATGTTCACAGATTTATTTGATGAAAATCCTAAATCCTCTATTTTCACAGATTTATTTGATGAAAATCCTAAATCCTCTATGTTCACACATTTATTTGATGAAAATCCTTAATCCTCTATGTTCACAGATTTATTTGATGAAAATCCTAAATCCTCTATGTTCACAGATTTATTTGATGAAAATCCTTAATCCTCTATGTTCACAGATTTATTTGATGAAAATCCTTAATCCTCTATTTTCACTGATTTATTTGATGAAAATCCTAAATCCTCTATGTTCACAGGTTTATTTGATGAAAATCCTAAATCCTCTATGTTCACAGATTTATTTGATGAAAATCCTAAATCCTCTATGTTCACAGATTTATTTGATGAAAATCCTAAATCCTCTATTTTCACAGATTGCTTTGGTGAAAATCCTAAATCCTCTATGTTCACAGATTTATTTGCTGAAAATCCTAAATCCTCTATTTTCACAGATTTATTTGCTGAAAATCCTAATTCCTCTATGTTCACAGATTTGTTTGATGAAAATCCTTAATCCTCTATTTTCACAGATTTATTTGCTGAAAATCCTAAATCCTCTATGTTCACAGATTTTTTTGATGAAAATCCTTAATCCTCTATTTTCACAGATTTATTTGCTGAAAATCCTAATTCCTCTATGTTCACAGATTTTTTTGATGAACATACTTAATCCTCTATTTTCACAGATTTATTTGCTGAAAATCCTAATTCCTCTATGTTCACAGATTTTTTTGATGAAAATCCTTAATCCTCTATTTTCACAGATTTATTTGATGAAAATCCTAAATCCTCTATGTTCACAGATTTATTTGATGAAAATCCTAAATCCTCTATTTTCACAGATTGCTTTGATGAAAATCCTAAATCCTCTATGTTCAAAGATTTATTTGCTGAAAATCCTAAATCCTCTATTTTCACAGATTTATATCATTCATATATCACACGTTGTTTTTTGTATAATTCAATCCATCCTGTTTTTTCTGTCCCCGATTTTGACCCAGACCAAGCACACTCGTGGCGATGCAGGTGAAGGCAACATGGCGCATTGGCGTTGGCGTGTTCTATTTACCCTTCACCAATCTCTGTATCCCATTAGTCCATCAATAAAAATCCTAAATCCTCTATATATTTTTTTTCTCTATTTGTTTGTTGATGAATTCTAGATTTGTTCCCCATTCGTCGATTCACAGACGGACTCCTTGCGCCTTGTATCGACCGGAGAGTCTCGGAGGGTGCCATTCGCCCAACTCGTCTTTGTAGGGGGCGATATCCTGTGGGATCCGATACCTCAGCAAAAAACTGGGTAGACAAGGCAGTCACCCATGACGGATCCGGCAGGTGCTGGTATATCTGCTAACATGACTGGGGTATATTGATGGGATCCATAGCACACCATATGTAGCAGCACCATGGATCCTATGGGTCATGGAAATATATGGACATATTGAAACCATGTTTACCTGTCATTATGAAAGATTCCGGAATAATGTATAAACGCCCTTTTTCACGGTGGTACGACCATCCCCCCAATATGGGCATATATAACTCAACTGTTGAACATGGCACATGTGGCATGAAGGAACAAGGAACTAGTCTAGCTAACCCCTAGACCATAACTGGTTGGTGGTATACCTACCCCTCTGAAAAATATGAGTTCGTCCAATGGGATGATTATTCCATTCCCAATCTATGGAAAGTCATAAAAACTCTTCCAGTCACCACCAACCAGTCATTGGTGTGTCTAAAAATCGGTACCAAGTTACTGATGGCATTTTTTTTAATGGGGAAACGACAAACCATGGGATTTGGGTGTGTCTCCCTTCTTTTCAACGGATGTTTCCTGAACAAAATGGCGACCACGATCTCTGCCCTAACTCAAAAATGACCAATGTTGCAAATTCTATAATCAAATCAATCATGACCAAACAGAAATTATTGGTTATGAATAATTTTGGGATCCCACATTTTGGATTTGCTTAAGGACCCTTCCTTTAAAAAAACAAGTTAGTGGAATTCCCAAACAGAGAAAAACAACAAATCATCAGCAAATCTGGATTTGGAGTCCTAAAATCATCCACTAACCTACCAATTTATAGGTGGATGATATCCTCCAAGTCATGAAGAACCATGAGGAAACGGCCTTCGACGACCGCCGCGGACGTGCGACAAGTTGGGCCTTGCTGCGCGACATTTCGGGGAAATTTCACCAGCAAAAGTGGTGAGTTCAGAAAGAGTCTAAGGAGATGTGTAGCGGAAATAATGGGAAATAATGAAAAATACGTATAAATATGTCCATTCATCCAGCCATCCATCCATAATCAGAATCCAAACATATCCAAACATCATGGGTCTATGAATCCCTATGAAAATCTCATTGATGACCATCCCAAGGACTGGCACATCTGGCCATGGGTCAACTGTAGGGCACCAACAAACCCACTTGGCCATAACAAATCATACTTTTTCATCGGCAAATCATAATTTCTATCAACAAATATATAGGCCATGTTCCACAGTTATCTAACACATTGCCAGAGGATACCGCCCTGTTTCTGGAGCCAATCACTTGAACCTATGGTTTATCATAATATTCCGTATTCATAAAATACCATTTAGGGGTTCTCCACCCCCTTTTCTTGGACAAGGCCATGTAGCTCTAAGATGGTTGTCATTATCCAATGAAACCCCATTATCACATATGGAGATGTCCTAAAATGGCGGTACCCATGAATGTCATAAATCATCAATTGTCCATTGTAAACCATTCAGCTATTAGGGCACCACGATCGAAATCCCCATAGCAACCCCTGTGGCCCCTCGCGACCATTGCTTCCAGTTCCTTGACTGCCTAGGCGAGTTGCTTCTCGCATGCAGCGGGAAATTCTCCGGCAGGTGATTTTGATAGCTGGATATTACACTGCTCCTAGGTTGAAAGCATAATATGAAATTAAATAGCATGTTGATCGGAGAACGCAAGAAAAGGATCAAGCGATTCTTGCAATCTGGATACACTGGTAAGAAGGCCTCAACCATAAATGAAGGACCAGTGGACCAAGCGACTCACTCAATTTGTGATTTCTAGTACTAAACCATCCCATTTTGCATATTTTGGGGATCAATAATTCTGAGCCAGATGGGAATATCAATATCTGTCAAGCCAATCAATCGACCATTTTCAGAGACGAAAAGCCGAGCATTTGTCATGAAGGTATTAATCCTTGGATTCTATAGGCATTCCGCCTTTCATGAGAACACCCTAAGGTTAAAAACAAAACATCTGGAGGTTTCCGTTTTGTCATGCGGGTAGCCGCAGTCATCATCCAGTCGACATGGATGACCGTGGTTTCTTGGTCGGGGATCCCGTCTTCAGAAAGCCATGATATTGTGGATGGTTGAAGACATCCTGCACCTGTTGATGGCTTATCCCAATAAAAAATCCCATGATTTACAATGTTTCATAGTTACCAATAGTTAAAAAGTGATACCAACTGGTGCACTTCGCAATCCACCAGGTATGGATGTTTCAGCCGTCAGTCCCGTCGCAGCCCAGGGACCAGGTGTTCAGGCGGTACTTCATGGCGGCCTTCAGCCTGGCGGGTCCGTGGTTTGTAAAGGTGTCCTGGAGAAGGTGAGAGATTTTTGGGATTGATGTGAAGGTGAAACATGGATTAAAATGGATGTGATGAATAATGATTGATGATTAATGCTTATAGTGAATGATTAATGATTAATGAGTGATGTTAGTACATTAGTTGGACCTATAGATTAATGATTCGTGAAATGGATTTGAATCAAACTGGATTTGCATCAGCTAAATGGATGTGTAATCGAAATCTTGTGATTAAACATGATTAAACCTAACCACCATGTGTAACTTGACCCTCAAACATGGGGACAAAGCTTGCTCCCCAGCCTGCCAAATTGGTCTCCTGTGGTCTCCCCTGGTCCCCTGCACCCCCAAAACTTGGCTGGAGATCCATCTGACCAGGAAATCGCAACTTGACATACCGAGAACTCAGGTTCCTCATTCATACTTGGTAATTACTGGGAGTCATTCAAACATAGAGTAGCTATAACAAGTTCATCCAAGTATTGGTAGTTGCAGTCATTGCGCATGTTTTTTCTTGGTGGATTTACTTACGATGAGACACCCCCAAAAAAAATCATCGACGGATTGACTAAGCAAATCCAGGGCCAGTTTGGGAGGTGACATCTCCATTTTCAGGTCACCAGCAGATCATTTTTCGAACCAGATTTTCCACATATCCCAGGGAACTGTGCGGTGGCACCTGACATAAGGATTCTGCACTGGTCGAACTCGGATCCCTCCAATCATTCCCTCCTGGCCGTTAATTGGGACCAAAGCATAGGATTTCATGGGATTTCACCATGAAAAACATATAAAAAACCTGGCGAAATGGGGATTTCACCAAAAATCATGGGGTGTTTTTGATATTTTTGGATGTACTATGATGTACTCTTACCAGCTAAGTTGGTGAACATTATCGAACTGTTGTGTCAGGGGTGCCGATCCTGTGCGGATGGCTCGCAACTGAGTTTGCTAGAATGTTTATCCTGATGCTTAAGGTGGTTCAAGAAATATTCTCTGGTAATCAAACGTGGCTATTTTCAGAATTCCAAAAATCCTGATAAATGGAAATTTAACTTAACTAAAATCATCTATAAAATGTAGATTTTTTTTTTCCATGTTTGATTACCGGAGTGCACCCATGATCCAACTCTGGTATGGGGTTGGTATCTAAAAAAAAGTGGCTGGAGTACTGAACCCCAAAAAATCACCCGTGGAAACAACATGAATCTACAAAGCAAAGGTGTACATATATTATATATATATATATATATAGTAGATCATACAAGGAGGGGCTCTGGTTGCAGAAAGACTTGAACCATAGCGTATCCTCATGCTGTTTGCGGCTCGCATCAGGCCGTCGCAAAAAAAAAAAAACAGCCTTCCCCACTTCATGAATCATCGGAAAAATTGGGATTGCGAATCATGTGTTTCTGCATCTCAAAATCACCGTTTACGGGAGAATGATTGGAAAACTATCACTATAATGGAGATAGACTGGGGATACTTTATGGGATATATTATGATATATTGGCCCAGCAATAGATTCGTGGGTGTGCCTGAAAATGAGAACATTTAAAGGGCACTTTAGTGGGGAAACTCTTGGAAAATGATGAAATCATCCCTCGGATTTAGGATTTTGGCCTAATGTGGTGCCGCCCATAATAAGTTGCTTTAGAATCAGCGGCAAAACTTCTTCAGGTGACATTAAATTGAATGACCATGAAGTCATCTCTAACATAGACCCGGGCAAGCCGGCGGCGGAAGTTTCCCAAACATAAATGACCTATAGTTCAAAGACACCCTGTCCCGACCGTGTCCTTCCCTCGACAACCGTTTGATTTTTTCAGCGAGAG
>Ga0126342_10005365_pt1 | contig 22325 bp, 14 predicted proteins | sample Cyp1metagenome_FD_92528 | JGI IMG/M metagenome (GOLD analysis project Ga0126342, IMG submission 92528) | Coral microbial communities from Lord Howe Island, Old Settlement Bay, Australia - Cyphastrea 1 metagenome | ecosystem: Host-associated > Invertebrates > Cnidaria > Coral ...
AAATTCTTCTGTTTGGCGGTGGTCCGCGCAATTTCCAAGTTTTGTTTGGCGGTGGTCCGCACATTTTTTTGGTTAAACTACTTTTTTGTTAAAACTTAGTGGTTTTCAGGCTTGTTTAGTTTCAGAAACGAGAGAATTTCAAAAACAAGAAAATCAGTGGATCACTGGTTATGGTAGTCAAAAAGAGCTCAAAAAATCATCAGTTTGAAGTTACAGAAGTTATAACTTAGTTGCAAATTAGTTATAATTTAGTTATCAATCATTAAGATAACTTCGGTGTAACTTAGTTATAACTTCTTTAAGTTCACTAACTAAGTTATAACTTAGCGTGCCCTCACTGTATGTAACTCCCACGGAACTCCGATGGTTACGGATAGCCGTTCGAAATGGTAATCTTGTCCCGATGGGCTGATACTTGAAACGGGGAAACTGGCTACATTATCATACCAGTGATGTTTGTCACTGAAACAACCCCATATCCCATGAAAATGGTTTATGTATATATAATCCGATAATCCCATGCCATAGAAATATCCAGAAGTTATCACCATTTGGACAATGATGGGATTAATCCCTTCTAATAGAAACCAGTGATGTTTGTCACTGAAAGAAGCCATTGAATGTTTGACATGTGAGGCCCCCAAGATAGCTAAGTTGGTGCAAATAAGTCCAATTTCACTCTGGTTTATGGTATTTATAAGGAACTAGTTGCTGGGGCGAATCTAAACCAACAAACATTACTGGGGGGCCTCACATTGTATAGATATTGTATGTATCATAAACCCTAGTTCCGTGGATTATTTTCACCAACATGATACAACTATAGTATAACTATTGTTGACATGTTCATGTTTGACTTCCTGGTGCTAAGTATGGACTGGGGCATCGGATGATAAGCACCAGTGAGTTCATTGATGGTCGCAGAACGGAGATATCGGGAGATGTTGCAGAATGGCCATGGCTATTTTCGTGAAATAACTGGTGATTTCTATGGGATTATACACAAACATAGGGAAATAGCTGATAAATGGAATTATAACTGGTGATTTCTATAGTGATTAATGATGGTTAATGGTGATCAATAGTGGTTCATAAATGGTTAATAGTGGCTAAACATGTGATTAATGATGGTGAAATACCTGGTTAGGAATCTATTGGATTATACATCAACCATTTTTATGGGGTTATTATAAGTACTTATAACATATTATAAGTGGTATTTCGGGCCATAACTGTACTGGTTGGTGGTTTCAAACATTATTTTCATTATCTTCACTCCCACAAAACAATTGATACTGATAATACCAAGTGTCACGCAGGTTTTTCAGGGTGGCTCAGCCACCAAGCAGACTGCCTTTATTTTTTTCAACTATGCTACTTGTTACTTAGAAAGAGTACATGGGAATATGACTCAGAATGGGCATGTTTGGCCTTCAATATGTGTTTGCCAAGACATCCAAAGGGGAGGTGAGAATATGAACCACTTACTAAACAGATTACTACCTTTAAGGATCATGCCAATAGTCGTGGGTGGGATGATGATTGTCTTTGATCTCATTTGAAATGACGCTCTGTAAGGGGAACTCAAAATACCATGTTTTTAGCTGTGTGTTATAGTAGAACTCATCCAGAAAAAAAAATCAAACCAGCACCGATGGGAGATGTGTGAAATATTGGTTGATGTGATATGTCCAGTTTAGTTAATGATACCCCTCCATTTTTGATTCTGATTTTGGCTCCAGGAGAATGGGCCCTTCACCTTTCAGGCACCGCAAAGTGCGGGCTGTTTGCGCGCGGTGTCAGTGACATGTTGTTGTGGAAATTCAGAGGTCTAGCCTGCGGTGAAAGACCAATTATACAGTAAATTGATATTTCAATAGTGATTATATAATGATGTTCAATAGTGGTTAATCATGGTTAATAGTGGCTAAACATATGATCAATGATGGTGACATAACTGGTTATGAATCTATGGGACTATACATAAACCATAAGCGGAGTTATTTCAGTGACTTAAAACTGGTAAAGTGCCATAACTACTGTAGATGTGGAAACTATGGTTTGACAATTGGTGGGTGTTCCACATCTATCTAAACATTTACAGTGGCGTAACTACTTACTCCCTTCACTCATGGATGGGTCATGATTATGTTTGATTCAATAGTGTAGGGAAAATGATTGATAATGACAAAGATGGAGAATCATGTCCACTTCGGAAAGCAATGTGAACCTGTTGGCCAACTTGGAAAGCAACAAAACTGATTGGTGGTTTCAACCATTTTTCCATAATATATGGGATAATCCTTCCCATTGGCTTTCATATTTTTCAGGGGGGTAGGTCAACCACCAACCAATGGATGGTATAGCCCATCCCCAATGGGCAGGTTGAGTTTTGGGCTTCCCCGGCTTCCCATTTTCCCGGTGATCTCTAAGTGTTTGTCGGATGTCAAAAACTCGGGGATCCAATGCGCATGTCGGATATCTTCACCATTGAGGGGTCACCTGTGGCTGGGTTGAATCCCCAAAACTCCATTTTTCACTGGCCTATACCTTCGTATAATTTATGCTTAGACCCGTTAGAATATATTAGAATCCTTTAGAGCTTTAGTTCTGACATGGTCAACTGCCAAATAAATCAAATTTTTAGATGGTATTTATGTTTTATGCTGACAAACTGTTTATTCTTGAGGCTTTAAAAAGGTCCCAAAATGGTTCCTGGTCTGCGCCACAGGACTCCACCCCTGAGGAGCTTCTCGAAGCGGTGAAGGCCTTAGAGGCACAGGGAATTTCTACCAGGGGCTCCATCCTGGTAGAACGACCTTAAAATCTGCCTATAAAACAACAGGGACTTAATATATCTTAATATGGGTTAATGGGACTTAATATATCTTAATATGGACCTAATATGGTAATGATATGGGATTGTGGTTGGTGGTTTGGAACATTGCTGTGTTTTTTCCATAATATATGGGATAATCCTTCCCATTGACTATATGATATTTTTCAAGATGGTTAAAACCACCAACCAGGATTGTATTAGCACTAGTTGATGATTCAACAATACCTTAAGGAATGTAAGCAACAATCAATATGAACAACACAGCTGCAATAAATGAGACATAATTTGAGTATATACCATGTTTTTGTTACACTCACTCTCAATCTTGTGATAAAGCACATTATCTGTCATCACTGGTACGTTGCTTTTGAATCACATCTATAGAATTTTATAGATATAATTATAATATATATGTAATATGTATACATATGATTACTGATCATACAATAGCAAACTGTATCAAAATCGTGAAGTTCCTCGGAGGGTCATCTCACTTAGAAACTGGGGATGCAACGGGTAACAGTGAGGTCCAGGGGAACAATTTCATGCCTTGTTAATGGGATAATCATGGGATAAAAATGGCATAATCATCTTTTTAATGGGATCATTTAATTATATGGTAGATAACTATATCCTGTTGGTGGTTTGGAACATGGCTTTTATGACTTTCCATCCAGTTGGGAATGCCATCATCCCAACTGACAAACTCATATTTTCAGAGGGGTAGGTATGCCACCAACCAATAGCCAATGAATGTTACTATGGGTTAGTTAACCAGTTTACTGTATTAACCAGCAGTGATTTTGTTCGCAATAATAATTTTGTGTACCTAATGACTTAATGAGTCGGCCCATGTTTCACACAATCAGCAAACAGTGTGTGTGTTCCCCCCCAACCCAACAATCATTTAGTTCGGGGCACATAACAAAATTGGTATTTGAGTAGTGATCGTTATTTATCGGTGGCAATATTGCGCTATCAAAGAAGCACAGCAGCCAGCGCAGAAAAGAAGGCACCGGCAGATGTAGGCAGCCTGTGAAATGGTAATCTACACTTCAAGCCCTTTACCAGTTTTCTAGGTCAATCTTGGATGGGTAGTTTAATCCTTCAGTCTTTTGGTACCAATGGGATTATCTACTAACCAGCTAAAAATTCATTTTTGTTGCAAGTATCTAAGATTGGCAATGTTTTTGTTTGTTCTAAATGGGGCTATCATTCAATAAACGGTTTTTTTCACGGACTTATAAAAATTATAACTGGTATGTCAGGCCATAGCTGTAGGCAATCATTGGTGATTGTTAGATGTGTCTCTTCCGCCATAAATGAGAGAAATACATTATCCTTCCAGGACTGACTAGGATTGTTTTGCAGTGCAGGGTAAGGTTATGCAAGCAAGGTAGCAGCCATCCGTGTCCTGACAACCTACATGTTTCACAACCATCATAACCAATACTAGTAGGCAAGTGATTGTAAATGGCACCAATCTGGCCCCTCTATTCTTGCTATTTGAGGACAGCAGTACTTGCAGCATTCCTTTCCTTCCCTGGTGATTTTCATTGATCAGTGGAAAAAACCACTCAACGGCATTTTCTTGATGATTGCACTCCAACTATGGTGGATGAGAATCCCTAGATTTGCCAACGATTGGAGTCAAAAGCCCAGCTTTCCAGACACCAAGGATTGGAGTCAAAACCCCAACCTGTGCCAACCATCTGGGTAAATTATGGTTGATTTTAGGGAAATCATCCCCAAATGGCCGCAAGATTCAGGTTAGTGAAATATTATAATTTACCCAGAAGCATGCAAGTTGTACAACCTCGGCAGCAACGATGTGCAGGAAGGAAGCGGCGAGGGCTTTGAAATCATGACAGCAATCAAGATCAGCCACGCAGACAGATCCCGCAGGGCCCGCAAGGCATCATGGCTGTGGCACCTCCCCAAACCATCCACCTCCGACTCCAGCCCAGCTGGATAGAGCTGAACAGATTAGTAGGAGAAGGGCTCCGCTTCGCACTGTAACTCTTTCAGGGCCAATTGCAGCCGAGATCCTGCGGGAAAGCAGCAGCTGGAGGGGCTATGACTCTATGACTGTATGGGACAAGCTCCCAGAGGCCTTGGTTCATCGGGCCAGCCTGAATGGTTTCCAGACCCGGCTTTCAAACAGCTTCATTGAGTTGAATATATACTATTATATAGTGTGTTCCCTGTCACTGGTTACAATAGTTTTTTTTGGTTATAACTTATATAACCCATGATATCGCAGTTACAAGGTGTCACGGGCAGCTGCTAACGATTTGTCCCGTGATCATCCACGTGACTCCGCCTGGGATGTTCCAGTCTAGTTTAAGTCACATCCTCATGATGGTTGTTTCACTGATATACATGTTGATATGTTGACGTGCAATATACAATTTATAGTATATGAATGTATGTAATTATATGTAATCATATGGATTTTATATGTTTTCTGGAGGGTGTCCCATAATATTACGATGATTAAAGTATATTTTATGTACATGAAGATACATATATGCTGCATAAGCATAAATTGGTTTGCATATAAATATATATATATGTATATGTATATATCCGGAATTGAATTTACCCTCCGGTAAGCAAACGTGGCAATTGAAAGTCCTGAGTTTGTTTTATATAAACAAATAACAAAATGCCAGTGAAGGGATTTCACAGCTAGCCATGTTTGATACACCGGGTATAAATCCAATTTCCATAACTAAGTATAGTTAACATATAGTTAACTATACTTCAATCCTCCATTTCCCTAGTGAAATCCCATAAAATCACCATACATTTCCATAGGTCGCAGAGATTTGCGCACATTTTTTCAGGCACCTTCAAGGTCTCCCGAAGCAGTGCTTGCAGCCATCGACGCTCGGCACCGACTGCTTGGGTGCAGTGAAGTGGCCATTGCTATTAGTGTAATAACTGGTTATGAATCAATGAGATTATACATAAACCATAAATGGGATGACTTAGTACTTATAACATCTTTTAACTGGTATGGCAAGGGCCATAACTGCAATGTATTGTGATAAATGAGAAATCACAAAACCGTGATTTGAAATATTATACTATACCATCAACAAATTGATCATATGCATGTTGATACATAATATTTATTTATATAACGGACAAAAACGGTGGTTTAATGTTATCTAATTGGGACATGATGGGAACGCTTGGGAGATAGAACTAAGCAAATATGATATTTGAGTAAGTCTGAAACTGTTTTTTTCCCCCAAGCGATGGCCATTGATTGGGAAAGTGATAGTTTCTATCCAATGGTGGTATCCCAGCGAATCATACAATGTGTTTTTCCCAGTAAGAGGATGGTTTATATAGCCCCCAGTAACGTTTTTTTTCCGCTGCAATTGAAAACCTTACAGGCATTACAGGCATTCAGGAATAACTGTGAAATCTTTGAAATCAAGCAAGTGGCGACAGCAGCTCACATCCGGATGTCAACATATAACCCTTTTAACTATTGTGATACCTTGGCCATAAACCACGGTTGACCTACTTATTAAAGCCAACTCAGCTATAGAGAGGCCTACTTGTAGTGAAGACTTGTAAGTGAGAGAGAGAGAGATATATAATTATATAATATACAGGTGATTTAGTTGGGCTAAAAATGGCGATACAACAGTGATATCATATACGGTATGGTGATATTTAAGTACTGACACAGTAGAGAGATTCAAAGCAGTCTACATTCCGTTCGGAGGAACTTCCTGGACAAGAATGGGTAGACAATTCATAGCAAAGTGGAGGTCAAGCTGATTTAGCCACCATTGGGTTTGATTCAGCAAAGCTTTTCAAACGATATTACAGGTCAATGTTTTGTTTGCTTTTAGAGATATTCGGATGAAGATAATGTCAGCCTGGACGTCACATGTTGTTGCAGAGCATCTCAGCTTGGCAATGTGATGTTCTTACAGAAACAGCAAGGAAAATGATCTGAACACAAATTCTGTTTGATAATCATGGATAACGGCGATATCCACAAACAAAGGTAGGGGTACAGTAAACGACAACTATGTGCCACCATGAAATCTGTGAAATGCAGTTGAATGAGTGTAGTTGGATGTGATTTGGCTGGAATTGCCATGAGGTACCATGATATATAGTGTGTTTGCCAGAGAAGATACGGCTACTGGTTTGGCAAGGGAATCAACGGGCGGCACGAGGTCCAGGCGGCAAACCTACTGTAAACCTGGCGTAAGTCAGTAAGTCACCCCATTTATGGTTTATGTACACAGTAATCACGTAGAATCCAGTAGAAATAAGCATAAACATACCCTCTGGTAAACTAACATAGCTATTGGAAATGGTGATTTTTAGTGGATTTTCCCATTAAAAAATGGTGATTTTCCATAGTTTTTTGTTAGTTTACCAGAGGGTAATTCGTTTATCTCGGGTTTGAAGCGCAATGATGGCCAGACCTCCGAGAAGGCTTCAGTGGACCGGGCCAGCAGGCGGAGGTGTGCTGCGCACCATGGCTGAAAAAGAATTCTGGTGTACTGGAGAAGTCTTGCCGTGCCACACCATGGATGCCAGAACCTGTTGATGCTGAGATCTTGGTTCCGCATCTCTTCACATCCTCGAGCAGCTTCCGAGATTCTGCTGATGGAGAAGGCCAGCACTGACTCGACCAAGGCGACCTGCAGAAGAAAAGGAGTTGGCTTTTGTTCAAGGTTCCTGAATTTTGCTGCTGCAAAAAGAAAGGATTCATGAAACCCAAGAAACAAAAATTGCACGAAACCAATGTTGGGCGGTGAACTAAAATCTCCCTGTTGATGGATACCTTGGGGTTGAACCTGTAGACAGATATGGCCAACTGAAAAGAACTGAGTTCATGCTTGGAAAGGTGTTCAATCAGAAAATAAGTGCAAAAAAAACATGGCCACTTTACAACCACACTCCTACAATGTGGGCCCCCTAGATAGCTAAGTTGGTTTATAACTTCAATAACTACGTTTTATAATACCTATAACTATAGTTAACGGGGTTTATAAACCAACTTATATTTGCCCACGTTCTTAAGTTTGAGATCCATGGTATTCAGATGTGAATAGGCAGTGGGTTGTGTGTGTGCCCGCCTTCCCATTGACGATTCAGCAGGGTGGAACTGATATTGGGGCATTGTCATCAACCCACCGCATAGGCATCTATATTCCCATGATGTATGGATGCCCATGATGAAATGGATTACCATAAATTGTACATTCTTTTAAATCCCAGGAAACTTGACCATGACGCAGTCTTCTTTGTTGGTGTTGTTTCACCGCATGAACTGGTTTAATATATCTCCATACATCTCCCATAAACCTAATCGAATTCACCTAGGCACATGTACATAATGATATGAAAATATCATAAAATATCTATTTTTCTTGACCATCACACATTTGATATGACAATTTAATATTGTTATGATATGGGTGTGTCTAAACATTGGGTATACCCCCTTAATATTGGTAGTATTACAGTAATATATCATAAACTAGTGGAGTTTTGGGAGCTGTATTTTCAGAGAAACCTCGAAATTACACTGAGAAGCTGATCCTAATTTCAAGCGAGCTTCTTATGGTTCTTCAGAGCTCCATTTCGCAGAAATTGAGGGCTGACACCATTTGACACCCCAGAAATGGATGGTTTGAACTTGGATATATATATATATATCTTCAAATGTCTAGTTTGGAGATGTTCGGATATATTATTAACCATAATTAACCATATAATAACTATTAATGTTATTAATATTAATCATTAATATTACCAACCAATAGTAGGAGATGTTCGGATGGTACCCATGTTTTGGGTCATTACATACCCCGCCCCAAGGACGAGTTTGCTTGGCAGAAGCAATGGCTCATGATCCATGGCTATCGTTGCGTGCGGGTAGATTTATCTAGAAGAGTTGTTCTAAACATATGGGGCAAACTGATTTTTAATAAGTTTGATATATTATAGCAATCACCAAACAATAACTATAGTGTTTCCAGGATGTTGTAGATGATCTTTACTTCATGTTTCCAGTCTTCCCCTCATGCTTGAGGAGTGCATGTTGCAGCTGAATATGTGTTTTTCTCTGGGTCAGGCCTCCTCCTTTTATATAATCATGTTGGATTATGACCATTTCCCAAAGGATACAGGAACATTCGAAAAGCCTACTTTCCAGCGCTGGCAACAAGCGCCTCCCAAACATTTGGGAATGCGGAGATTTCATTAAAAAAATGGGGGGTACTCTCTGGTAAACTAACATAACTTAACTATGGAAAATCACTATGTTCAATAGGTAAATCCACTATAAATTGGCCATGTTGGGCCATGTTCAATAGCTATGTAACAAATTACCAGAGGGTACTACCCCCATTTTCGGACACCTCCCATGATTGATGTAATGGCCATGGCAGTTCCATGTGCAGATGCAGAATAAACTGCGCATGCAACAGGAAAAACAAGTTTTGAAAGGGTGCCATTGTCAATTTCCATGCAAGTGAAGACAACCCCCTGCGATTTGAAGATTGTGGGTACGACTTGGAAATGGCCATTGCTCACCACCAAGTTTTCAATGAGTGTTTACTGTAACAAATCTGCACTTCTTAAAATAAAATTGGAGATTCTACTGCTGTTTCGGAAGTGGGGAAGCTAACAGGCGGCGAATACCATCCATTAGATAGAATCAAAACTGTCTGATGCCTGTGGCATATCAGTAGGATCACATATTCTTCTTTGTGTGGTGAGGCTTTGTTCATTGACATCTGTTAGTATCATCTTGATTAGCATCATAAACCAGCTAAGTAAGTTGATGTTTGGTTCTTAGTTTTGAGAATTTTAAACCAACTTAGCTATTTAGGGGGTCCCACCGTCCCACCTCATGGGTCTTTTAATCTTTGATTTCCAAACGGTGGGAGGCTGGAAATTCTGGAGTCTCATCTGTCGCTGCTGGTCACGTGCTGAAGCCGACAATTCCAGCAGCTGATTTCCAAATCCGTGGCCATGACCGCCTCACTCTGGCTGACCCGCCCGCACCATCCCGCACCCCGGGTCCGCCTCCGGCACGACGCAGGCGCAGGAGGCGTGGCATCGGCACAAATTGAAGAGGCACATACGGCACCTGCGTCAAGATGTCCACGCATTTGTCGAATCGTTGCAGTCCTTCACATCGAGTTACCTGCTGGCTCCTGCCCCGGCCCATGTCACTAGTTTGCTGAATCAGACCCGCCTCCTTTTTCTGTTCGTTTTGTCAAAAGCTATCGTTTTGGACTCTGACAATTTTCAAGAGTTGGTTCAGCAGTTCAATACCATTCGTTCAATGCGCAAAACGATTATGAACGACCAGCACTCCGGTAATTGACCTGAAACAGTGGGGGGGTGTATATGGGGGACCACAAAAAAGAATTATTGTTTTTTCTTGAACATGCTGCACCAAAATTCCGCAATACCAGCCATCAGACCTGCTGAACTGATGACCATCCAGGGTTCAGGGTGCCGAAATTCTACCCATGAAAGGTGGGGGCCGCGAAACCCATAGCTAAGTTATAAGTTGGTTGAGAACTAGCTTAAATTAATGGTTTTTGATATATCAAACTAGTTTTTCTGAGGGTAAAAAGTCAACATGGCCATGGCAATAAGGTGCACCACCACCTGTTAGTTAGGTGGCAAACGGATCTAACCCCTTAAAAACCTTAAAGTCGAATGATGTTTTAAAATCACCCTTGAACTCACTTAAACTCACCAAACATATCCTGAATTTCCTTCAAAGTCACCCCCAAAATATGCTAAAGTCAAATTAAATCCATTAAACTAAATATATCGCCATCAAATGCATGTCGCCTTCCCGTCCCGTCGCGGACGTTGTTTTAGGAACGTTGGTGACGTGAAGGGTCGAGTGCTGGACGCGGCGCTCAAGGAGGCCCTAAGATTGAACTCAGGTGCGGACGGGGGAGGAAAGTCAGGGAATTTGGGGGTGCATTCCGCTTAGTACATGGGCTATACTACACCCCCTTTTATGTATGGATTATCCCCACTTATACATATGTATATATATATATATATATATTCTCTAGGTATGTATATTTATTTATTTTGGGATGTGGACTTTCTAAGTGGGATGCACATAAAAAAAGAGTTCCCAGTGGTTGGTTCCAAGAGGTTTTTCTATAGCAACCCTGAAATGCCGAAAAGTCGGAAACCTGGAATAAGGCCATCCTGGAAAGACTGACATATATATCTTTTTGTGGGGTTACTATATCCCATATGCGAACCATGGTGCTGGTATATAAAAACTTACAAAACTGGGTGATCCTGTTCGGGCAAATGCTCGTAAATATTCCAACACCATGGAGCATATGGGTGTACTAAAATCAGAATCCTGTCAACTTAGAACTGCCCTTTTCGAATCTGACTGTGTCTATGTTGTTGTTGCTTCCTCCATTTATAAGAACAATCTACCCAACCGGCCACGCAACATTGTTCCTAAAAGGACAGTATTGAGAAGGGCATAATACTTGGTAGCTCATCCCACGAATCCTTTTTTGTGGGTTATATATAACGGTTATTTCAGTGGATTAACCATAGTTATCCTGGTTGGTGGTTTGGAACCATGGAATCTTATAGATTATAGATCTGGAAAAGCAATGGTTTATAACTAGCTTTAAGTATTGTTTAAGTATGGTTTATGGTGGATTCACCATAGTTATCCCACTGAAAAAACCGGGAGATCACCCACAAAAACCAACCGATTCGTAGGATCCCTGGGTCGATCCCGGCATCCCCAGTCCGGTGGACGCCAAGAAGGTGGACAGCGAATGACCAAATCCTGGTTTCACATCGAAATTCTGCATCACTCTTTCCCATAGGATCCATGTATGGTATATAGCTCGAACGATTGGATGCAACTGGGCACGGCCGCCGGGCAGCAGTGCCGCAGCCACGAGTTCGGGTCTGTGTGAACCAAAATGACGTTCACATGTATGGTATATATATATGCTAACATTGGGGATATATTGATGGTAAATGTGACCATAAATAGCATACATGGATCCTATGGGTTTGGGGATGATTGTTAAAAAAAAACGACAACCTACCAGTAGTACCGCACGGTCGGCGGTGGCGGAAGTTTCAAACATAGGAAACCTATAGGAGACGTTGGTTTGGGGATTACTGTAAAAAACGACAATTTCCAGCTATTGTGCCAAATGTTCTTAATCCTGAATGATGTTTGTAATTTGCTCCCTGTTTTTTGTTGCATAACTAATAACTATGAAGAAATACATATTTATAGATGATAAAAAAACATGTTTTACCGTTCTAAAACTCATATTCCATGCTAGTTGGTGAACACAACTCCAATATAACTAGGGTTTATGATACTTTTAACATCTTGTAACATCTTACAACTATAATTAGATGGGATTATAAACCAACCTATAAGTGGGGGGGCACATTGTAGTTATAAATCAACTGAACGCTATCGTTGGTCCACCAGGGCGAGCTGCTTTCACCGCGCTGGAGCTTGGTACCTACTTGGGCGTCTCGACGGAGCTGTTGTGGACACGGTTCGTTTGGGGAGCTATACAGATATGGGGACCCCGAACAATATATATATATATTTAGTTAATGGCAGGTGTATCTATAAAATGTCTATGACTAGTTACTAGTTTATCATAGATATATCTATATCTCATGAAAACGGATGATTTAGGGGTACCCCGATCATATGGGCGTGTTTTTCAAACAGGCTATAGCCTCAAAATAACTATAGCAACCATCAAAAAGATAGACTGTGGCAAAATCCAATTTGAAAATAGTGATCATTGTATTGGGGTAGCCTATTTTTAGACAAAATCTAAATTGGAATGGGGAGGAGTCCAACTGTAGATGTACAATGATGGGTCCCCAAGTTTTTGTTTGCTACTGATTTACAAACCCATCTAACTTTCGACATATCCGCCCTAAATCTTAGCTAGTTTAATTACTTAAACGCAAATGTTCATTGCTTGGGAACCCCAAATTGTATGAAGATTGGATACGAAGACCTGAAATTGAGAACATGGGTGTTTCCAAACGTGGGAGCGCTTTACATGTCTTAATGGTAACAGGTTTAGAAGTGCAGACGTGAACGATATCCGCAGGCCATCTGATCCCTTGGCCGGTCGTCAACCATGTCATTTGATATTGGTGTTAATTATTGAGTCACACTCTTATTGTGGTTGATGATAATATGATACCTGCCAAGCCCCTATCTTTTCAATCTGGATTGTCATATCAACTAATCTAATCACAGTGAACTTAACTGTATGCTTTTGTTTGATCCACGAGAAAACTATCAATGAAGCCAAGAAACCGCGACTGCCTGTAATGTCGGCCATCTCCAAGATACTTTGCTGAGAACCGTGGAAATATATTGCTTACCCTCCCCAAAATTAACATAGCGTCTAAAAATAACATAAACTAACCTCATTTTAGTCCAAACTCATGGCAGAGTCCTTTGTCAAATGGATGGATGCTGATTCCCAATTCTTAACCCACTGCTTGGTCGAATACAGGCCTGCCTGAAAATGGGATATCCCGATATCCCCATAAAAAAATGATGATTAACTAGAGAAATTAAGGTTTTGTCCCTAACTTTTCGGACAAACCCGAATCGCCATGTTGTTTTCTTCCTTAAAATCTCCAGGTTTTGAATTTCGACCGCTCAACTGAGGCTACTCTGCGGTACGTTTGGCCCGCTTGCTGCCTCCTTCAGGGAGGCTCTTTAGCATCGAGAAGGATGAAGAAAAGTTGAGGGTGGCAACGGAGGCGGGATGGACTAGCTGGTGGTTGATGGGGGGATATGTTTCTTTAAACAAGTGGGAGTGAGTACACTAAGAATAAGTTTGTATATGGTAAGTGTATGTATATACTGTATATATATAATATGTATATGTATATATGTGAATATATTGATTTAAGTAATTGCTTAAATGAAAAGATTTTTGAAAGAATGCAGATTTTTAATGTTTGTTTTACGAATATCAAGTGAAGTATATATATATATAGCTAAGTGTTTCATGGGTAATCATATATGCATCGAATGCATGTGGTTAATGTGTATAATGTATACAATGTACGCGTGCAATGCATATACACACCATACATATATATATATATGTATACAATTGACTGGATAATTCACAGGTTCGACTGTATAAAGATATTCAAATGTACATGTATTTACATATTAGATATACACATGTGCATATCTAATTATGTTTAATTAAACAAGTTTATGTATACATGTTTTGAATACTATGTGTGCAAATATATACATACATGTTTATGAACATGTATTTATACACAATTATTGTTGTTATTATTGTTTTTACTTACATGCTACCACACCAGCAATGTCCCTGTAAAGTGCTCCATGGCGGTTGATCAATGCTGTGATGATGACGAAACATATATATTCAGATAGCGTCACATGTTTGCAAACAAATACTGTAAGTCTTTATTAACAAATATAAATAAATATCTCAAAAAGCAAAGAACGGAGATAATGTTTCATGGTTGGCTGTCAAATTTTATGAAGTGGTGATTATGTGGCGTTGCTGGGATTACTCTAATTGAATATGAAATCCTTATGAACCAACCAATAACTTTGCGGATGAAACTGTCTTTTGAATACTGTTGGATGGCTCATTTCGACACAGAATACTATCAAAGAAGCCACGATGGAGGATATCCCCATGCCGTAGTTTCAATGGAAACATGACAAATGTTGGACAGTTGTTTGTTCTCAGAATTTGGCACAGCCCCATTCTAATGTTTGATAGCTGAATTTCAAATTTTGAATTTGTTTACTTGTTCCCTGGCTTATTTGGAGTGTAACCCAGTGACATATCATAGACGTCGAATAAACCTCAGGCCTTCATTGTTGCAGGGTGTCTACAGGGGGAAGGATCTTGATTCAGCAACTCGGTACCCTCAAATCTCACGATTGATCATAATCATCCCATTCAACAAATGGGGATGCTGCATTTTCAGACACACTCAAACATTACTGGTTGGTGGTTTCAATCATTTTTTATGTTCCATCATATATGGGATGTCATCGTTCCCATTGACGAACTCCATCATTTTTCATAAGCTGCTTATTGCACCACCAACCAGATTATGATCATCAGATCATGTGATCAAACAACACAGCATTTCAAAAAAATGTTCCCTTTTCATATCTCGACTTTTACCCTCTGGTAAACTAACATAACTATGGAAAATCACCATTTTCAATGGGTAAATCCACTATAAATGGCCATGTTCAATAGCTTTTTGTATGTTTACCAGGAGGGGTAGTGGGTTTCTACCCCTTGAATTGCGGCTATGCCCCAGGGAGATAAACACACCGGTGCAAGATCTCCAAGTCCCAGGTGCTGAAGATTTCCCAGCTCAATACGAAGCCAGGCAAAAAACCATCACATTAGCGTGGCAATATCTGGTTGGTGGTGAGTGGAGCCATGGAATTTTATGACTTTCCAAAAACAGTTGGGAATGGAATATATAATCATCCCAACTGACGAACTCCATCAGTTCAGAGGCGTGGCTCAACCACCAACCAGATATCTGTGTGTGTTTGAAAATGGAGTCATGTGGGTAAAACCAAAAAACACAGGGAAATCCATGAGATCTAACTTTCAGCACAAATATGATCAATCTATGGGGACGATGATCAACCAGGTCCACAGGCGAGTGGATTATTCAAGGTTAGGCATCCATGTGCAATACCTAAGTTGACGCACATAACTTGGAGAATCCCAGGGTTTATAGGGGAGACAGCTATAGTTAATGGTTTCACAAAGCAACATTTCTCACGGGAGATTCCTCACCTTGTGTTTCCTTGGAAAATCTTAGAAATATGTGGCATTCCAGGCAGATGTGCATCCACTCGACATGCTACATCAAGTGGCCTTCGTTTTTTTTCCCATTTTGCTGTTGGGAGTAGGCTCCCAGAAGTAGGGAATAGGAGAAACCCATGGTTTTTCTTTACTCTACTTCTTGTAGTTTTTTTTTGGCATCAGCTATCCCGGTCCAAACGGAACTAAAGCCCCAGATGTTGATGTTGGAAATAAGCCCTTTTTCGTTGGACAAAAAACGAGTGATACCTGCAAGTTGGCTTGAACAGATTCCTCAAGAAAGCCTCAAACATAAGAATTTCCCTGAACATCTATTCAGGAAACCTCTGAGACTGGTGGATGCTCATGATGTCAATTCAAATCTGGTTGGTGGTTTGGAACATGAATTTCAGTTTTTTCCATAATACTGGGAATGGAATAATCATCCCAACTGACTTTCACTCCATCATTTTTCAGAGGGGTAGGCTCAACCACCAATCAGAAAATCCATGGTGTTTCATATGGAACGGATCCTAGGATGAAAAATGTTCCCTCTCAGGGTGACGTTGCTGGCGGGCACGGCGGTGGCTCAAACTGCGGAGCTGGTGCGGAGGAATGTCAAGTGTCGTGGTCAAATCTGGGTACTCAATGGCTGTATTTCAGCCTCTGGTAAAGTAACCGTTTGCGAACTGGAAAATGTTGGAGCGTCGCAATTTCTAATAGAGTTTGCTATGGAAAATATTGGAAAATCACAATGTCTAAATATTTCTAATAGGTAAATCAAACTGGAAAATATTGGAAAATCACAATTTCTAATAGGTAAATCAACTATATAAGTGGGTCAAGTTCAATAGCAAACTGTTAGTTTACCAGGGACTAGTTGGACAAAAATCAGGTGACCGGGATTCCCCCAAGGGATTTTATAGCCATTCGAAGTGAACAGCCCGATTGAATCTATCATCTGACTGGGCATGTGCCCAGGAAGTGGCTTTTAACACAGTTACCAGTTATATATTGTACTGGTTGGTGCTTTGGAACCGTGGAATTTTATGATTTTCCATGATTTTCCATTCAGTTGGGAATGTCATCGTCCCAACTGACTTTCATATTTTTCAGAGGGGTTGAAACCACCAACCAGTATATGTTGAATACTGTTGCCCCAAGTCTATATTGATTAGATATGACCTATGAACCCACTGACCCACTGTGCTGCACATCCAACTAACGTCTGACAGGGATGGGTCAAAGTCTATGATTTGCCCAGATGAAGGAAGGGCGTGAACATTCATGTGAAGGCTTTTTTTGTGACCTACAGGGCACCGGGTATTTAAAAACCTATCCCATCCCATATGCAGGTGGATGATCTATAGATTTCGTATCGGCATGTATCTGTCTCTGTATCCATCCATCTAATCAATCAACTAATCAATCTATACAATCAATCTGTCAATTTATCTATACATCCATCTAGCTGCATAGTTGTCTTATCTCCATTCATCTCATCCTATCTCATCGTATAAGTCTTATCTATCCATGTCCCTATTCCTTTTTTCCTCTATCTATCTGGTCTGTTTGTTTCTTTTTTTCCAATCCATTTACGTATCCACCCTATATTTCCTCTCTGTCCTATCTATCCTACAACTGCGCAGCATCTCAAAAGCGGTGTTTGTTTGTTAACTAGTTGGCTCGAAAGTGGTTGCCAGTCCTGAGGTTTAGTAGTTGTTAAGGAAATAGGCAGAAACATGTCTGAATGAGATGGCCATGATGGGGGTTGATTGATGGAGGAGGTCTCTGATGCATTGAAACCAACAGATACAAATCACAAAGCATTCGATGTCTCCAGTGATTGGGAAAGTACTGGGATCTATGGATAGTGGCTAGTTTTTGTTGAAAATGAACCATTGTTATTGTTCATCGCTTTTTTCCCCATGAAATCTGGGGCTATCCTGTAATTCTTCCCTGGAAAAGCAATCCATGGGAGACCAGTCTGATACATTTTCCAGCACGGAGCCATCTTCCAGGAAGTATCCCCAGCATGGCAACCAAGGTTGGACTTTGTGTTTATCGATCACAGGAAGCAGGAGCTGATGACCCGGATGACCTCGCAAAATCTTTGCGGATGTCACCACACGTGGCCACTTGTTAAGTGAGATGTATATCCACGTAGACTTTGGACATGTCTGACAATAGATTGTTTTCTTTAGTTGACTGAAACTCTAGTTCAATCTTAGAGTAGTTGAAAGCTTTCGTCTTTTGGTATGGGATTATGTACTAACGAGCTAAGATTGTATGTTTTTTTTGTATCTAAGATTGCCATGAACTGAGGTGGTATATGTTGTGTTATCCTTCCTTCTGAAGAAAGATTGGAATCCAATGCTCCATAAATTGCATTAAATTACTGGTCATAGCAACTGCAAGTGATGAATCATAAGCACATGATCCAACCAGCTATGATATGTATATCTATAGGATGTTTTCAGCTACAGTGTGTTTTATACACGCGTGTATATATATATATATACCTATATATTGAACATGTTTCTATGTTTCCATATATTGGGAATAGTCATCCCAACTGACTAATATTTTTCAGAGAGGTTGATACCACCATCCAGATATAATAATGATGTGTATATATATATATACACTCAGTTATATATATATATACACATCATATTTGTATGTATACACCAAATGTGTATTATATATATACATATATTATACTCATATTTGAATATTAAAAACAACTATATATCACCCTACCAAATGAGAAAAGATTGTACTGCACTTGTGTTCGGCCATTTTTGTAGATAGCTATGTTTTCGCTCAGCAGGACTACCTCCCTGCATTGCTTCGATTGGAGGACCAGTCTGCAGCTTTGGTTTTCTGTGGGGAAACTGACGGGAATCACTAGGAAATGGCGGAATATGTCACCATTTTATGGAGATAATATGCCATATACACGGCACACTTTGTTATAATACTCTCTGGCAATTTCACAGTTTGGGACCTGGTATAGAATGGTATAGATGGCCCATTTAGTTTGCCGATTTACTGTTAAATATTGTGATTTTCCAGTTCGCAAACTGTAGCAGATTCCCAGAGGCCAATCGTAGTTACTAACCAGTTTTGTTTGCCGCATGTCTAGGATTGACCCTGTGATTTGAATTAGAGATAGTGGGATTACAACTAAAGCGAATATATATATTTCACAGGCAAGGGCTCAAACATTTGGCGCCAATGAAACCACAGTCTATTGGTCACTTTTAGTGTTTACTCCTCATTGGTGATTTGAACATCTCCAGATGGATCCCAGCAATTGAAGAAATTTACCCCAGATTTTGCTGCGTGTATGGTGTGTTTCGATATAGTAAGGTAAACATGTTGGTAAATACTCCCTACGTTGAGCATGAGCTACTGAGAAAAGGACATGTCCATGTAGTCCATGCTTGCCATCGTCATGGATGTTAACAGCTACTTGTGCAGCGAATGAGATCATGTGGGTAAAACAATGTCATAAACCACCCATTTGGGAATAGCTTATACCTATTTATGGTGAAATTGGGGATGCATTATTGTTTGACCAACATTAATTGTGAATTATGGGATTTTTAATATTACTAATGGATTATTGTTGGATTAAGAATCGTAATACTAATAGCAACATGAACCCCAACGAAAATACTAACTAGCTGGTTGGTGGTGAACCGGTGAACCATGGAGTTTTATGACTTTCCAGAAACACTTGGGAATGTAGGTAAATCTTATTTTTCCGTTTCGGTGTTTCCGAATGTATTTGTCCATCGTCCCAAGTGATCTTTCAACCACCAACCAGCTAGGCTTCATGGATGGACCAAGGGATGATCCTCACGGATTCGTAGCGTGTTAACCACCACGAACCATCGGATTTTGATGAAAAAAAACATGGGGATTTAAGGAGCAAACATGGTGGATTTAAGCATCAAGACTGTGGTGTATCTTCAAATATATGGGTTTCAACCACTCAAATTTGGCACATAATATTATTTAAATTTAAAAGCATGAGGATTTGTTGGCTGTTCTTCAGTGGCTGACCAGTTTGGTGGGATGGGAAAGTAAGTCTTAGGAAACGTGTGCACAAGACACCTTAGGTTTTACTAAACTTGCATGAGAATAATACGGAAATGTGGAAGTCCATCCACTTGCTATGCAAAGATGTGAATTTGGTGTTTGTGTTTTCGAGCTCAGTTGATCACAGGGTGGGCTAGAGAAATGGATATAATAATTAATACTACAATGTGCCCCAGTTATAGGTTGGTTTATAATCCCATCTAACTATAGTTATAGGATGTTATAAGTATCTAAACCCTAGTTATTGAAGTTATATACCAACTTAGCTATCTAGGGGGTCCCACATTGTATACAATCTCATTTGGGGAAATTAAGTATGCAAGCTGATCCCTATCCATTGGAAGAAACGCTTGACATCCCTTGACGCGCAGGAAGCTGACCTCCTCAATCCCAGAGCTTCTTGGACCGAGCCGGAAGTTTGTGTCAAAAAAATGATGAACATAGTATAATTTAAGGATGATAAAACTTGACAATTCCTTCAGTTCAGGGTCGTGTCTTTTTTTGAGGGGACAAACAGGTTGCAGCGATCCAGTAAACTGTAGACCAGTATAGTCGGATAAATGATACACTGTCAAGCAGTGCGAGTAGATTCCTTGTTGAATCACTTTCCAGGTCATTCCGGAATTGGGCTTTATGATGCGTTTTTTTTCTCAAAAACACTATGACTGGGATGATTTATAAAGACCCCCAGTCATGGTTGGCTACCCAGCCATGGTTCATGGATTTCATGCATGGCTATTTTTTGGCTTTGGGTTTACCCTCCAGTGTCATCAAAGATGGCTTCATGGAACATGTCCAAAAAAATGTAGGGCCCCCCAGTTACAAGTTGGTTTATGAAACCCATTAACTATAGTTTAAATACCATAAACCATAGTTATTGGACTTATTTGCACCAACTTAGCTATCTTGGGGGCCTCACTATAGTTATAAGCTATAGGCTATAAGTATCATAAACCCTATTGAAGTTATAAACGCACCAACTGAACGCTATCGTGGCCCACAGGGGCCCCACATTGTAGAAAAACCTCCATGGCTCGGGGGTAACCTCGTCATGGTGAGATGATAAACACGGTTTTAGATTCACCATTTTTAAGTTTTAACCATTAGTCACTATTAACCATTATTAGCCATTATTAACCTCATTTTTGTTTAACCTCATCATTCCAATATCACCACTGGTTGGTGGTGACTGGAACAACATGAATTTGGATTATGACTTTCCAGAAACAATTGGGAATGTCATGTCACCCCAACTGACAAACTTATATTTTTCAGAGAGGTAGGTCTACTACCAACCAGCACCATGTTGTATCATAATATCAAAATCTACAGTTACGGCCATGGCGACTAGCTACAATAATTGGTTATTTCTATTGGATTATACATAAACCGTAAATGGGGTTATACTGTAAGTACTTATAAGTGTTATTTCGGGCCATAACTCTACCATTTATCTCTATAATATATTGCTTAATTTAACTAAATATTATTGGCTTGATCCCATGAGTATCAATCAATCGATAACCATTGTCAATCATGATCAACCCGTATAAAGCCACTATTAATGTCTATATATATATATACAACTATATATATATATATATACATATTAACCCACTCATAATCCATATCAATTTCCATGGCTACCATAACCCAATTATTTCAACATATATGAACCACATATGACACATATGTTTTATTTATGTGTCATTATAATAGCTATATATTAACCCTACGACACTTTTGTATTCCCATGCCCCGGTGCCACAAGTCCTAGCCGAATTTGAACGACATGATTTGCCTCGACCTGCCACCGCCCTCATTGGGAAAGACCCAACAGGCACCTTCCGTACAGCTTGTGCCAAATTTCGTATCCAGAAGGTTGTCAATGACATCCTATGTGTGCCGTGCAAATTTTGCCTCGGCTGCGCCTACTACTGCCGGGGCCAAAGCTTTTGGAACTTCGTTCCGGCGGCACATTCGTTCCCATGTGCCCATGGCCAGACTGGTTTGCCTTGTGACTTTCCAACCATTGCCCGAGCACCGCAGCGCGCGCTATGCGGACGACCGACCTGTCGCTTCAGCGACAGGGGTAGTGGGGCCAGGGGCCGTCCGCCGCGAGCTGATCGCAGACTCTAAAGGCCGAGCAAAAAAAAAATAACCATATATTCACCATATAATTGCAATAAAAAAAATAATTATTATAATAATAATAATAACAAATAATAATAATAATAACAAATAATAATAATAATAACACATAATAATAATAACAAATAATAATAATAATAACACATAATAATAATAACAACACATAATAATAATAATATAATAATAATAATAACAACACATAATAATAATAAAAAAAAATAATAATAACACATAATAATAATAACACATAATAATAATAACACATAATAATAATAACACATAATAATAATAACACATAATAATAATAACACATAATAATAATAACA
>Ga0126342_10005366_pt1 | contig 22323 bp, 38 predicted proteins | sample Cyp1metagenome_FD_92528 | JGI IMG/M metagenome (GOLD analysis project Ga0126342, IMG submission 92528) | Coral microbial communities from Lord Howe Island, Old Settlement Bay, Australia - Cyphastrea 1 metagenome | ecosystem: Host-associated > Invertebrates > Cnidaria > Coral ...
AAGCACCTTTCGGTCCATCAGTGGATTCGCTCTGCCATCCCTGATTCACAACAACCAATCTCTCCTATAGGTTTCCTATTTTTGAAACTTCCGCCACCGCCTTGTGCGGTACTACTGGTAATTATACAAGAAACATTGCATTTTCAGAAACGTGGCAAAATGGGGCCCCTATTTCGTCATGTTCTGTTATCAAAGGAGCTTAAACCAAAGCCCTGACCCCCAACCCTCTCTCGCTTCAAGCGATTTCGTGTACATTTTGCGCTGAAGTGCCCGAGCTAGGCGGAACGAGCCCATGGAGTCATTGCCGCCATTGCTGCTGTCGTTTGCTGCACTGGTGCTCAGTACCACGAAGATAATGACATCCAAAAACAATACCTCAGATTGACTCAGATACATTTACAGCTACTGGTTCTCTGTGTGCTCCTGACAGGGATTTGTGGTCCAGTCCAAGAGAAAAGGAGCTCTCAGCCAACCCAAGCATTTCCTGCCAAAAGACTATACCATCCAGCAAAAGCCAGCCTGCCAAAGCCGGATAACTCCCAATCCGCTCAAGTCAATGCCTCTTCGACCGCAGAATCACTCCGAACTGCCCGTGCCTTTGATATAGTTCTGCGCGATATTTCGCATACGCATCTCCAAAATCCCACCACGGTCAAAACCAGTAATGAATGTGGCAGGCACGTCCAGTACCCAGTATATGAAAACAGCGATTGACATCACCTCAGCTGTCTCCGGAACACATTTGGCCGATAACAAAACATGACAAAGTCTTCGCCGCGGGCCGAAGGTGTGTGAATAAACTGCTTTGCTTCTGAGAGGCATTGATGAGGCGGTCCACTGATGAATTGATGTCAAACATTTGCAACGGAATGAAGATCAAGTCCCAACCTCAAAACCAAACAACACCACGTGATACAACATGCCTATAGGGCCTATCTATCACACATCCCCTTGTAGCATCTCACAATATCTCACATAGTCAGCATCATAAAGCTGCCAAGGAACAAATCGCCTCAGGGCCAAGGTGCAAATCCCCGCCAGCAATTTTGCACTATCCCGATAGAAACCTTCTAGAAACTGGAACATAAAAGTAAATAAATAATAATAATAATAACAATAATAATATAACAATAAAATATAATAAATATATAATAACATGAAATCATAACAAACTCAAAAAAGTACCACTATGTGAATCCATGCGAATTGCCATGTGGCATGTTTGTTTCTTTTTCGTGTTTCTTTCTGGCTCGTTTTCCTCTGCTAACACTACACCAGACCAGGGCTGCCCGGGAACCAGCAGCCCCAAGAAGGTCCACGCCAAGCGCAGATTGCCGTGTGGTGTCAGCGCAATCTGCCGCCAAAGCCAACTGTCGTCCTTAGATTTCAAAACTTTTGCGTGGTCAGAACAGGTCAGAACGAATTCGTTTTGAGCTGCACTCGTCTGTCTAGATGCTATGCACTACCGCAGAACTCAATGCTGGCGCAGCGTCCCACATCTGGTCTCCCAACGTCAAGGAGGGGCTCCTGGTAAGCCTTTGCTGCAAAACGAGAGGAATGGTTTGAGTCGGTTTGAGTTTGAATTGCTTTGAATTGAATTGGATGGGTGTCATTTCCAAGTTCTGATTCACGTATCAGCAAGGTTCCGAGTTCCCACGGATACATAGCTAGAAGCAAGAAACTCACAAGTCTACTTAAAATGAGTGAACAAACAAAATATGTCGCTTTGGAGGCTTGCGGTACATGGAAATCTGTTGGCACTAAAACCAAACCAGATTTTTGCAGCTACCTCGACACAAGGTGTGGAAACTTCTTATATCATATATCTTATGTCTTATATTTTGACTTTTTGATCCAGGCAGCTGAGTTCGCAAAAGTTTGTTCTTGGAACTGGATGAGAATTTGCGTGTCCACGGATCAAGGATGGCCAACCTGGTGAGGCACCAGGTTGGAAGCTTGACAGTACCGTACTACTGGAGCTGGGAGAACAAGCAAATCAAGGTAAATCTTAGGTAAATCGTGCCGTCCTTACAAGATCTTACAAGTAGAACCGAAGTCAGACCATACACACAAACCATCACAAACCAATCTTGATGCCTTTTGAGTCATTTAAGGTCGGTGAACTCCTCATTGCATGCCTCATTGATGGAGCATGATGGAGCCAAGCCACTGTAGGGCTTCTCTCACAGGTTTACGCGGAGATTGCGCACGCAGTCCCAAATAAAAATCCTCCCACCGGTCCAGGACTTTGATTGGCAACCTCGGTTGGAATATTCCACGGGTTCGACTTAACAAACATTTGCTTTTCGGGCGTCATGCAAGGATGAAAGGATTAGTCCTGCATCAGAGCAACGCCTCTTCCAGAAGCTCGACTGGATGCGCATCCAACCTGAAGCAAAAATAAATTTCAACATTGAAAACAGACACGCATCACTGTGCACGTACAATGACTTTGAATGAAATGGTAACGCGGCTGGAACCACATTGTCGGGCAACCCCTTGCGCACAATTAAAACACACACATCGACCAGTCTGACAGCCGGCAATGTTCCTCTTCACACTCTAAGGGAGGGCGTGATTTGGTTCCGAATTTCGTTCATGATTGAGCTGAGTGGCAACTCCATCAGCCCCCGCGGGGATCGCTTCAAAAGCTCATCGTCCTCTGCTATGCCTGCAGCATGCAGTCGGTGCAGTCAACCCACCCCAGCGCACCAACCAAGTCTCCGTTTGGCTCCTGGACATCCCATTCTACAAGTAACAAAAATTCGCTCAAGGCTCGATGTGCTGGTGAAAATGTGGTCACTGTTGAACTTTAGTTTGGGGCGCCCTTCTGGCAGAATCTGTATCCAGATCGCTCACTGCAAAGCCTATGCGCCTACATCCCCTACACGTCCTCCCTTGAGCCGTTGCTGAATCTGAGCCAAGCGGCTGAGAGGCAGAGCATCCACTGAGGTATGGCTTTCACGGCTAGCACACGCGGCCTTGAGCGAAGAGTTTGCAAAAACAAGCATTCCTTGGGCCTTGCAGAGAACTGTACAAGGCCCGTTGGAACGGGAGTTTTGTTCTTCGCAGCGCTAGAACTTAAATTCATGCAGTGCGAACCATCGCAAGTCAAGTGTATGACAATGCAAGCGCTCTGTTTCTGTTGATGTATGGTTCAGGAGTGGTTCCACGTAAGGTAACGACCCTATACCTAAGAGTTTGATATGTTTTAATTAAGTTTTCTTTCCGTGAAATGCCCACGATCCTCGACTGCCTCGGCAGTTTAGATTGTGAAATGCTTCATCGAGTGCGAACCTCCTCCTCCTCCTCATCCTCCTCCTCCTCCTTCTCCTTCTCATCCCTCTCAGCAGACCACCATATTCGTAGATTGATCATCACGCATCGTCATCAGTGGTTATAAACTAACAGTATGACAATTACGACAATGATCGTGATCGACCTACTCCTCATCCTTCATCCTCATGCTACTCTTCCGTTTGGTCGTCCACATGCTTCAAGCCAACCACAATTGATAGCCATGATCGCTGGTTTACATTCAACCGCGTTATTGTTCCGCCCTCCCACTTCCTCCCTGTCAGTCTTGCTAAAAGCGCCTGTAGTTTGCCTACATTATTGCACTATATTGCAATGATTTGCAATGTCACACATACCTGCTCAATCCGAAACAGTTGTTCAAACACGAAGGACTTTTGGTTTGCTAGGCCGAAGGGTCGTATTGGAACCTTTCGTTCAATAGCTGGAACCTCGTAGTGAGGAAATCCTGGACCCTTTCGAAGCCATATATTTGATGGAAGCTGTCTATTGAATTGTCAGAACCTTACCTCGTATGCAAGGCTCACACTTTACACAACCAGGAGATTGAAAATGATTTTCTTTGCCAGCCTCATCCTTCGCATAGTCCCCAGGCACTGATAGGTGATAGGCAAGGAGCGTAGACTTGAGCCTCAGCAATTTGGTGCCCGTCATTTTGCGGCTTTTCTCTGTGAAAGATTTTGCAAATTTTGCTATACGTCCAATTGTCTCGGCAATCTTGGCCACGACTCTTGACAACTTTTTGCAGCTCTGGGACGTCTCAAGCTGTTGTGTCAAGAAGTCCTCGTAAGCCTCACCTGGTGAGATTGCATGGAATTGGGGGAAATTCGAAATTTGTTAGTTTCCACCAGGCTCTACCAGTTTCCACCAGTGTCCCTGGCCTTGGAGTGTAGCTGTCGAAACCGACATGATGGCTGATTCGAGCCCAAACAGCTAAGGTGTCAGTGACGTCGAGATGGCTCGGCTTCACATCGTTTCCGCTGATTTCGGACATCCGAAATCGTATCCGTGTCTTCCGTGTCTTCAACCTGAGGTGACTCGTATTGACTCGTGATTCAGTGTAAATTTGTGTCAGGTGACTGTCCAATCCCCAAAGTTACTATGAGCTACTGCATCTTTTCTGCTGTAGCATGCGCGGTGGTGCAGTGCAAAGCAATGCTGCGCAGCTCCTCAGACTCAGGATCAGCTGCACTTGGCCGTTGGCTCTTGCTTTCATGCACAAAGGTACGCATGAATTGCGAGATATAAAGACCGTTCTCTGCTAACATCTGTTATGGCAAATTATGTCAGACCAAACTTGTACAAATGGCCGCTGCCAAGCATCTGTCATCTAACTCTTCGACATTCCGCCTTGTGGTATTTCCACTCTTCTCGTTGGCAAACGTCTGAACAATAAAAACGCATCTTGCAGGCTCCACAGCGGAGCTCGTCAGCAAAGTCTCCACAAAAGCCACCTCAGCAAAATCTTGAAATATGCTGTTTTCGCAGTGTTCCATGCTTTTCCATGCTTTTCCTATTTTTCCTGACTTCTGACCTTCTGGAACATGGAAAATTTTATCTGTGCATCCAGGGGGCATATTCGAGGGCCTTGGCTCAAAATGATGGATCAAAATCGATCAAACAGGCTGTGAAATTCAAGGGCCATGGCTCCGATCGCTTCCAAGGCACAAGATATGCAGGCATACGCATGCGCACCCCACAGTGAGTCATGCCAATATGGGCACTGCTCTGGCCCATCTGGGGGTGCAGCACAACCTTGCAAAGGTTGACAGATCTGACAGAAGCCTATGGAATTGCTGAAACATGTCTACTCCTGGGGGCTCAATGGTCAAGCTCTGCAGTAATCACGAAGCCTCTTCCTTATGTTTGATGGCATTAGCATCATCAGCATGCTCAAAGTCGCGGCAGCAAAATACACGTGTAGCACCAGAGACTCATATTCCTGTCTTTGACGTGTCAATCAGGCTGAAAACCTCCAAAGCAGTAGTAGTAGCAACCAATCCTCGACAAGAAGGATCAAGGCAACAACAGCCCGCATGACGTAGCAGTGACAGTGACTACATCGCAACTTTGATGCCTCACCTGCAGTGTCGGAATGGGGCGCGTGTGGTATGCTGCAAACTTGCGGACTGTCATGGCCAAGCTGCGCTTTCGGCTCTCCATTGCATTCAAACCTTGAGGTTTCATGGCCATGTCCCAATTCAGTGTGATTCCCAATCACTTCAATAGCTTACTTCGGTATGTTCTGCCATGGCTAGACCATGCTGCGCTTGACACACGAAGCACTTTCCCGAGCCAGGACACATGCGAGTGAACACACGTTCCCACTCGTGAACTGCATCTTTTCACCAACGCGGCATTGGCTCATCCGTGACAGTTTGATCCTCGAGATCTGCATAGGCACAGCATGGAAGCGTGTGCAAGTCGTTCTGCTCGGCACATAGCTCCCTGCAGTGAAGGAATTTGGTCAATACACATGGGAAGCAAATGTCACAGTCCAACACTTCAGGAAAATATCAAAGGAATCGATTGGAAATGTTTTGAAATCATGCAGAATGTTGAACAATCAAGATATATCAAGATTAATGAAACGGTGAAGCCGCATCAAGCCTGCACATCAGCAGTGCAAATCTGGAGCGTGACTGCATTTTAGGCAAGCCAAACTGCAAGCATTGGCACATCCTTCGGTACTCCAGCCGTGGAACAGTTTCGCCCCACCTCAGCTGCTCACCTTTTCATACTTGTAGGCTGACAACTTGGGCGAGGCTCTGAATATACTCTGTTGCTGCATGTTCATGAATGTTCAAGACAATCCGTGCCAATCCATGGCACTTGTAGAGCCCCTCTAGTGGGGCACAGCTGCGGAAGTCTGCGAAATTCAGAACTGCACCTAGGCAAAGCAGGAATCTATGGAAAGGATTGGAAAGGGCCCTCGCAAGCTCAGCTCATTTATGCTCACAAGATCTCACAAGTCATTTGCTGCAGTCACTGTTTCTGGCTTGTGGTAGCCGATGGTAATCGTATATTAATTATTTTAATGTATATATTATGATATCCATTGATATCTTATGATGGGCTATGACTTTCTCCTTTCTCGAGATCGGCTTTCTCCAAGACACTCCAAAACAGCTGGTACTCCCCAACCAAGTGAAGCAGCCCGCCACGTAGCATTTTGAAGTGGTCAATGGGGTACATCGTCATGGCATGGAGTTCCTAAGCACTAAGAGATGCACTAAGGATCACTAAGGATCATTAAGGATCACTAAGGTCACTAGGGCATTGTGAAAGTCCGTGCCTTTGCCAGTGTCGACATGCGTCAACCTCGACCCAAATTTTCTAAATGTGCTGCTGGGTTGCCATGGCCAAGCTTGCTGGGTCGTAATACTCGCAGATGGCCGTTCCTGCAAGGGACGTGCTGTCGTCATGTGCCATCTGCCACGTCCCTGAGAGTGTTCACACGGGCGTCCTGCCCGTCCATGGCTGCTTTCTTGTTCCTGCTCCTCGGGTGTAATCTCCTGAAGCCAAACACTTTCCATCGGTGTCAGCATGTCATGTTATTAATATTATATATATAATTATATATATATGTATATACAATTGTTATTGGAATCTTGTTATCGGCATTTGTGTCGCAAGATCCGTCACCTTGTAGATCTTGCAGGTCCTGTTCCAACGGGTCCCTCCAACGCACACGGAGTTCAGTGCATGGTGGCAAGTCCACAGCTCGTGCTACTCGGTGAGGTCGCGCAAAGCCCAAAACCTCGGGCCCATCAAGTCTTACAGGGAGCAAGTGAACCAAATCATCGGATGTGTCAAATCATCGAAAACCATTGGATATTTGCCCAGAAGCCAGTTTGACGACTCTGGTGGGCATCTTCAACTTCTTCAGCAGACCTCATGGAAGGTGCAGCGGCCAAGTACTGACATAATAAAAAAGTAAGCTTAGGGAACTGGCTTGTTGCTTGATTTGGCGTGATGTAGCTCGATGCAATTGCACATTCGGAACTCAAGCCATTTTCAAGTCAGAGAGCACAAAAACCAAGAACGACGTTCTGGCCATTGGCAGCGCAGACCTCGAAACAACAAGAGCAGACACGGAACCACAGGTATAGATAGATAGGATAGGATAGGATAGGATAGGATAGAACAGAATAGAATAGCATAGCATAGCAAAGCATAGGATAGAATAGAATAGAATAGAATAGAATAGAATAGAATTAGATAGATAGAAAGGTAGAAAGATAGAAAGATCATATATATATTTACTGTAATGCAAAAAATAGTTCAATTGGCTGACTTGTGGTGAAACAGCATTACCAGCGGTTAAAACATGAATACATTCATTCTCGACATTTGAACAAACACAATGCCAGATCAAAGTCTAGACACAAAACACCACGAGCCACCACTAGCCACTAGCTGCCCATTCCCTTGTTTTTTAGTGCCAAAAATGTAAGAATCTCTCAGCCATTCAAAATCATTGAAAAATATTCAAAATCATGTTGAATCATATTCAAAAATGGTTGAAAATTACATTCAAAAATATGTTGAAATCACCCAGTCGCACAGGGGGCTGGTTGGGCACCGCATTGATTTCCACGGTGTGGTGGAGCCACGCCGTGCTGCCTCTAGATCCCGGATGCTCGCCACCGCCGTGTCGGACTGGTGCAAAGGTCGCCATTCCTGACGAGGCAACACTCCAAGAAATGTAAAAAATAAACGAAATTAATCAAAGTTGATCCACTTGATCTTGCATCATCCAATGCAAAATTCGTCAAAGTTCGTCCGCTTGCATTATCTTGCATCCAATTTCAATGACTCACGCGACACTTGCCATGCGGCCAAAGAGTCCACTGTGTACGATCTTGAGACCGCAGCACGAAGGATGCCAAGATTCTTGTCATTGCTTTCCCGCTGAACCTTGTACAGTTCGGATTTTTTCCCGAAGTTTCCTGCACGCGTATAACACAAGGTAGAACAAAAGGCTTGAACACAGGAGACGGAATTAAATGTTTCATTACGTTTCATGATGCTTTGCCATATACATTATATATCATTAATAATATTCATTAATTATATTGCGAGTACAGTTGAAAACACGGCAATCACGAAGCCGATGCCTTGGCACTACTTGGAAATGGCGCCTACATACAAACAACTCAACCGAGCATAAAGAAAATAAACATAAAGAGCAATAGAAATCATTAAAATCACATTCCTTTTTCAGTCTTTTTCTTGGTCTTCTCTTGGCTTTGACTCATCCTTGCCTGTCATCGAAACCTCCAGCTCCTTCAGCGCATCTGATCGAACTTCGTGGTCGCCGACGTTCATTGGAAAAGGCTGCACAAATCGCAGTAGGATGATGTAGGATGGTCCCCAAATGTCCCCAAGATTCCCAAGAAGTAAACCCTCTATACAGTCTATACATCTCTATACTATACAGTAGGTGTGTCACCGGGTCACCTGTGTCGATCATCCGTACTGAGCTGTCACACGATGTATCACAACGCAAAATGATGACTTTGGCAACGGCTCGGATATTACTCAGGTTCTTTGTAAGACCACTGTGTGCACATCTTGGTTTTCAACTGGCCAAGCTCTTTGGCCGGTCTGCCTGTGTTTCTTGCCGTCTGTACATGAACCTGGAGTTGCATACTTCATGAGCCGAAAATTAGAGCATGCGGGACATGTGACAACATGATACAATATGTGCAGTTTAACAAGTTCAAAGGAAATTCTTTGTCCTGGATTTGTTCTTGTGCGAATCCAATTTTTGCCCAATCCTTGCAAGATCACTTTTCTTTCTTCCGTGCGGATCTCACTGGCCCATGAAAAATCAGCACAGCTGGGCTGCCACATCAGTGTCGCGGGCATCCACGCCTTCCTCAGGGCCATGACACTGTCCTTGCTCCTAGCCAATTTGATGAGTTGACCTCTGGTTTGATACATCCTGATACATCCTGATGCATCCTGATAACAGGTGCTGATACCACATGGTGGATGGGCCTCTGCTTCTGGAAAGCGATGAAGGTTGTCAGAAGTCGGATGGGATGTGAGTTTTGACATGGCCAAGTTGGGGATGATGGGATGGCTCGGGCTTAGGACAGAGTGCTTTGCCGGTTCCGTTTTGCCACAAGTTTGTCATTGGAGACAATGCGATTGAGCAAAATGCGCAGGGCATCCTCACTGGAGTCATCCAGTCCAATCACAAAACGATGAGAGATCTTAGCGAGAGCTCGTTGTTTTGCTTGGATTTCCTCTTCAGATATCGAAGCCAAAACACTCGTAATGGATTTGGGCTTTGGGAAGAGCGCGCGGAGTCGCTTCTCTCGTGTCTCCGCCGATTGCTGAGGGCGCAGAGCCTCAAACACTTCAGCTCTTTGTGGATAAAGTCTTTTCAACTTTCTCCATTGAGCCGAATGTTCGTGGAAGGTTCCTTTGCCCCAAAGAGAGATTGCACCTTCAGGTCCCATGAGCTCCGCCTCCGGCACAAAAACTACAGCTTCCGCAAACTCCTCCGCTGTTGCAAAGGCTTCAAACATGTCAAGCTCTTGATGGACGAAAATCACAGGGATGCAGCCCAGAACTATGGAGTCTATCAGGCTCTTCCTAGTCACGCTGTCACCAGGCGGCTCTGCACAGAAGACAGACTGAAGTTTGATCGCCGAAAGACGCGCGTATTCAGCGACCCGGTCTTTCTGCTGTTGTACCGACCCGGTCACCTCACTGACCTGGGTGACTTTGCCACACCTGCACCGGCAAACCAGATCAAAACTGATCAAAATAATATTGCACATACGGAGGTGAGAAAAACAAAGCAACCCATAGAAAACCAAGAATTCAAACCAAAATGTGCCTCAACACATTCTCTCCAGAATTTGATGGCTTAATTAGTACCTCAAGACGTCTATCTACAATTGAATATCATAACTACTTGCGTATATACATATCACTGTCATATCACATCATGTGACACAATCATTTGGAAAGTTCATGGCAGCAATAGGTCCATCCTGTTGTCCATCCTGTTGTCCATCCTGTTGTCCATCCTGTTGTCCCCGGTCCTGTTGCATTTGGTACACTCCTTGATGAGGAGAGAGCGCAGATGTCCGGCCAGGCCACGGCCTGTCCCGCTGAAGGACCACAAGTATCGGCTCCAAGGGCTCGAAGGACTCGACGGACTCGACGCAGCAAGGCGTGCAAGGCGAAGCTTGGCAGGCGTCGACAAGGCTGGGCCGTGATACACAGCAGGGTAAGGAAACTGATACCAAACGAACGGCTTGTTGTATGTCCACCCTTCCGGCCCATCCTCAGCCAAACACTCAGCATGACTCAGAATGACTCAGCATGACTAGGCAAGACATGAAGATATGATTAAGATATAATTAAGATATGTTCTATGATGTTATATGTTCAGAAAAATCAATTGTGCAAGCGTTCTCCCGTTCCAGTCTCCTCCATGAGACCATTGAGCTCTATGTTGATGCGGTGGGCTAGGCGGAAAGGCATGCTCAGCTCCCACATGTACCTGCAGGTCTCCCATCCTCGTGCATCCATCAGCAAGTGTCTCGGCGCTTTGGATGCTGCCCACGCATCGTCCTGTCAGGTTTTGGCTTCAGTGCCTCAATACAGTTTGGTCCAGTCATTCCATTGGGCCTTTGGATGTCTTTGCTTCGGTCCTTCAGTTTGGGATTCAACTGGTAGAGTGTTTCGAACAGGTCACTGTTATTTGCACAGGGCAATTCTGGGGATGGTCTTAAATTGTAGGCCGGGATGATGAACACATCTGCATCATCGACGTTGCGCGTCAGCCAAGGATAGTGCAGGAAGCGGTAGTACAGCATGAGGGGCATGTGAAACCTAGGAGATGTATTATCATATGAGTCATATGAGTCACAATAAAAACTATAAGATACTATAAGTATAAGTCTATTAAAAGGAGGAGCACCAAAAAGGCCACACAACATTCAGCAAAAAAGAAAGCATCTTGAAATCTCTTGAATGCAGGCATGCATTGATGAGATCTGCAGCAAAGCAACTGGCTTGATGCCCAAATGTCTACACCATGTACCCGAACTGGAGGCCCGCCAAAGATGCAATCTGGCTCCCAGCCACAACTTGTTTCCTGCATATCACTAGATGAGAAGAAGCATCACAATTTGACTGACCTGAAAACCTGTTTGAATCTGGCTCTGCGGATAGTTTCCTGCCCCCAGTTCCGAAAGCGGCCCGGTAGCTGATAGACATAGACTTTTGGACCGACCTGGGTCGGAAATCCCAGACAAGTCAGAGGCACAAGGTGGAGGTCATTGGAGGTCATTGGAGGTCTCTCGGGTGTTCAAAATCTTGTTGCGGCCAAGGGTGCAAATCCGTCGGGCTGTGGCTTCACTTGCGGCAAATCTATGGAAGGCGGCAAGTCCTCCCTGGCATCGTGTTCGCAGGAGGGAGGACCAGAGACTGCCAGGGGAGCGCCTCAGGTGGCCCCGCATCGGAACTCAGAGAAAGTCGACTGGATTGATTTGGGTCTTGGTTGCAGCTGTGTCACTGAATGGCATCGAATCTTTGGTCTGCACGTGACACTGCCCATCCGTCCGGAAGGTGAAAAAGTCGCAGCCCTCCAAACATCGACAGCGCTGTTGGCAATCTTCCGCATTTGCCTCCTGTGCATGCCACAGTGTGTCACAGGGATGTCACAGGGTGGTGGAGTGATATAGCATGCATGGAGGCATCATGAAGCTATGAACTGCACAAATCCGTGCCAGTGATGCCAGTGAGACACTCGATTCGTTTATGCACCCAACTTCGGTAGCCGACAGCACATGACAACTGTGCTTCAGCTGCAGTCAGCTGCTGTCAGCTGTTGGCTCCTGGGTGGCACCCTCAATTGCTCCATCCTTGCGAGCTTGCCCCTTCTGCACACAGTGCATGTGCCTAGTGCGGCTCTGGCTGACACCATCCTCAGTTTGAGAAGTCTGCCGCCGTCTGCCGGATAACAAGAAGCAACAAGATCTCAAGAATGTTCTTTGCCCAGCCTCCGTGTACATCCAGGTATCTACTGCAATTTTGCCAAGAAACAAAAGGAGCATTTCGAGCTGCATTTTCTGCGCTGATTCTTGCAGCTTCTGCTTTCACCAACCTGGCCGCTTCTGTGTTGCGGGCCATCCTTGAAGTTGGTGTCTTTGTGCTTGGCTGTGTTGTGTCTCTGGCATCGCCGACATCATTTGAGAGGATTCTCACATCCTTCGAGCGTGCGAGAAATCAATCGCAACCGGTGAGACCCTTGCCTGGTAGATGTTGGCAACTCATATGACCAGCATGGAAAGTCATGACAATTTCGTATAATTTTCTGGGATTCCGACACTGCTGAATCTTGGGTTAAACAAGAAAAGATGAGGAAGGTGTATGAAGGTGTGGCAGTGTGGCAAAAAATCTTTTGCTCGAAGCCAATTGAGCGTCCGCTGCACTGAGCCCAATATCAGCAGCTGCCACCTCTGTCTCAGCCAACCTGCACTGTCAATGCGTATTGACACAGCTGTGAGCACCAGCTGAGCCCACTGCTGCTTGACACATCCCGCTTTCTGCCCTACCAGTCTGATGCAATCTGCAGAATCTGCATCCCAAAGTGTCTCAAGAAATGAAGCTTCTGCCAAAGAACGGCTTCTTTGTATATTGCTATGCTATGGTATAACATTGTGTGTGTGTGACTACATGTACGGGTGTATATGACGAACGAACTGGGATCACATTAATCTCTCCTGAGTCTCTCCCGGCCTCGCAACGCCACTTTCCCGTGGCCAAGTCTCAGCTGCGTAATGCGTGGACGTGCGTGGAGCTTGGGGCAAGGTGGGGGGGTTGGCCTTTTTCATCAAATAGTATGTTCGTAATAATTGTTCATTATTGTCATTGTTGTCACCGTTTTTCATTTATTTGCTGTCTTTAACAATCAGCGGGGAAAAACAACAAAAAGTCAAGGACATCTAATTTGATGCTGAGCAGCCACAAAGAGACCCATGGCAGCTCCACACAGTATGGATAGGTAGCGTTGCAGGCCGGATAAACGAAAGAAACCTCTGCCGTTCCCCATCGCAGATCATCGCACAAAAAGAGCTGACTCTCACAAAACAACGTCGCATAGCGCATGCATGGCGCATCTTCGACTTCAACAGAGCCGAAAGTTGGAGGTAGCCAGCAGCAGTCAAGTAATCCAACATGAGCGCATGCAACACATGCAAATGTAGATGTAAAAAGAGGTAGGCCGTAGATGACCATAGAATATCATATGAATCATATCCTTTCATGTGGCAAAAGTACACGTTCCAAAGCTAGAGACTGCATCAGCGACGCCGTCTTTCCTTTCTGGCTCTGGCTTCGGCAAGCGCAAGACCTGAGTTGTGAGTTGTTGGCAGCAGAAGTCCGAGAGCTCCCTTTGGTATTGGATGGACCCAAGACAATAACAGAATCTGACCAACACCAACATTTCATGGCCACCACAGTATGTAGCCATGCTTGCAAGATCAGACATGCTCTTCAACTACCCTTAGAGCTCGAATGTCGCCGGCAATCCAAACCCCCAAATTCTGATCGGCACAGCCCAATTTTTCTGCGAGATTGCCCAGTTTTCGGCAACGTCAACAGGATTTACACTTTGAATCTTGCATGACAGCTCCACTTCTCAAAGCATCTCCAACAGAGTGATGGCAAAACACATGTATCAGCGTACTGGCACTGGTGGAAACCACTATCCGCACTATCCTTTACTACGGAGCGTCAGAAACCTAAGTTTGGGCACAGGGGCCTGGGGTCGGAAAGGCATCATGCAGCCTTCCGGAATTGGGTCACCAGGAGTTGAACATATTTACGACTAACTGAAACTCCAGGCTTGTAAAATCTGGGAAGTGTCATCAAAGTTTTGCATGAGATCGCATAAGCAGGATCATGGCACACCCCTGGAAGATGTGACACAACACCCGGTAGCCCCAGTTGGACTTTGTCCGTTGGATCCATTGCTGTGAGACTCTGGTGTGGATTCGAAAACACAGCACCCCGGCAGAACATGGCCGTAGAGCAGCTAGATGCAGCTAGTGGCGAATGCTCTTTTGTCCATGCACCAGCAGCTCCTCAAGCAAGTCCTGCCACTTTGATTACCATCTCACATGTCCCTAAAAACAGCTGACGCCCCAAAATGTCCAATACATCATGATACATCATAATACATCCATTAGTCAGCAATGGTCCTTTTTGTAGATGTCGTCTGTGAGTTTCCTCCACTCTTCTGCATCCAGCGTCAGGAGCCTTGCATCAAAGTGTGGTAGAACTGCTTTAGAATGATGTTCGAAAGTTGCTACGGGCCTCAACCATCTGAAAAGCCTATGCATTAACAAATTTCCCACTAATTGCCCCAAATGCACATGTATAGGCTGTATAGGCTGTATAGGCCATGAAGGCCAAAGGTTCACATTGCGTTCAGCGTCCAGCCTCCAGCCACGGCGCCAGATTAGCCTCTGCTGCAGCTTCGTCTCTGCACGGATCAAGCGCTGTCTCTGGTGGCCCTCGTTCATTGCAGCCGTGACGTAGTAATCGTGGTACTCATCCATGACCTTCAATAGGAAAGGTCTAGAGTCTGGGCGCAGTATAGCCTAGTGTGTTGAGAAGAAAGAGCTATGCAGTTATGGAATTGTACTGTAAACATCGGCAGTGGAACATCGTTATGTCATATGAGTCATATGTCTCAAAGGGCGCTTTTGGATTTGCGTCCAAAGTTCGTTTGCTCAAGCTGTTCAACCTATTTCAACCTATTTCAACCTATTTCAACCTGGACCTCGCACCTGCAAGACAGTCTTCCCCATGACGAGATGGAGCGTCAGAACACCGTCAGGCAAGCAGGGGGTCACGGCAACGTTCATTTCTTCCTGGAGGACTCGGCAAATATCATCTTCCACAGGCGAGAGCGGCGTAGACTCCACGTTGTCCAGGGCCTTGACAGGGCTAGGAGCTAGCCGGAGCTAGCCGGAGCTAAGCCAGAGCTAGCTGGCAAGATCTGGCTCGGCAGCTAGGCAGCGATTAATGCTTCAGCTGTTAAGCACCCCAAAATGCAAACCTTCCATATTTTCTCATAGTTTCTCATATTTTCTCATATCTTTTCATATGTTCTCCTATTTTCTCATATTTTCTCATATCTTTTCATATGTTCTCCTATTTTCTCATATTTTCTCATATGCATCCTTTATGCATCCAAAATATCCAACATTATCCAACGAAAAGATCTTAAGTCTTGACTGATGTTCAAAGATTTTCAAAGGTTCAGTGGGTTGGCCACCGATTCGTCCAGTTTTTGCCGTCATCCTTTTTCATTGCCAGCCACCCCGCCTCACTTTCTGCTTTCAAATTTTGCAGCCATAACTGGACTTGCCCTGGAAGGTTGGTGGGATGATAGTCTAGTCGCAGGCAATCTTCTAGAAGACGGAATTGCTTTAGAACTGCAGGTTGTGTCATTCGGACAGGCAAACCCATATTCAACTCCGCGCAGCGAGAAAGGTATTGCACCCGTGCATCATCCGAGAAAACGGTCATCACTGTCAAAGGTGCCACAGCGCTACACTGGTCCTTGCTAAGTTCACGAAAGAAGGGTGCCATCTCCCGCAACATGGCAGCCACCAAACGAGGATTACGAAGGTCGAGCCGTGCATGGGCATTCATCACCTCGGTTTCAAAGGGCGAAGGAAGCCCCTGCCAGGAAACTAAGTGAGGGTTGCTGGCAATCACTTTCGCAAACCTGGGCTCGTGATACAGCAGCCCGAGACATGTGGAGGTTTGCTGCTGCGTCTTCTCCGACAACAATCAGTGACCGAAGGAAGTTTAAAGTCAAATTTGGACCATATGAACAAATGGAAAAGAAGAGGTGCGCCCCCGTGCCGCTAAGCAAATTTCCAAGTCAAAATGTACAAAACACCTCAGCTTTGGAGCGCCTTTAGAAGTTGAGATGTCGAAAAAATGCATGCCGTAGCGGCGCGAAGCACATGCCGAAGTCAAAATGTACAAAACACTGCAGCTTTGGAGCACCTTTAGAAGTTGAGATGTCTAAAACATGCACGCCGTTGTGGCGCGAAGCACATGTCGAAGTCAAAATTTACAAAGCACCTTACATTTCGCGTGGCAGGCGCAATACAAGAGATATGCGCATCAGAGATGTTAGGAGGTCCCGGCGCTGATTTCCTGAGAGGGGTTGCATTTTGGAGCATCAGATCTTCAGCTTTGGGAAGATGATTTTGCGTGACAGGTGCAGCACTTCGTATGACCTGGCCTCACTTTTTCGTGGCAGGCGCAGCACTTTAGACAGATGGAGCGGAAAGATCGCAAAACGCATTGGCACGAGGCCGTCAGCTTTGCACTGAACTTTCCATTTTTGAAGGAAGTCTCGCAGAATAGCTTCGTTTTTGATGTTGTCAATTTGAAAAATTGACGAAGTCTCGCAGAATAGCTTCGTTTTTGAGGTTGCCAAGTTCAAAAATTGAGGAAGTCTCGCAGAATAGCTTCGTTTTTCACGTTGCCAAGTTCAAAAATTGAGGAAGTCTCGCAGAATAGTTTCGTTTTTCACGTTGTCAAGTTCAAAAATTGAGGATGTCTCGCAGAATAGCCACGTTTTTCACGTTGCCAAGTTCAAAAATTGGAGAGTCTCGCAGAATTGCTTCGTTTTTGGCGTTGTCAAATTTGAGGAAGTCCCGCAGAATAGGTTCGTTTTCAAACTTGCAGATAGATAGATAGATAGATAGATAGATCAATATAGATAGGTAGGCAGATAGATGGATAGACAACTACAACTACAATTGCAACTACAACTACGACTACAGCTACAACGGCACTACCACCAACTACATATGTACACATGCAAATACTATATTAGGCTACAGTACGCCAATTACACTACACTACGCTACACCAATCACACTGCACTACACGAATTACACTACACTACGCTAGTTACAGTACACCGCACTAATTACACTACAATTATAACTACAACTACAACTGCTATCACTACTACGGCGACAACTATAACTACAACTACACTACTTTACTCTACGCTACACTAATTACATTACACTGCATTACGCCACACTAGACTACAATTACAACTACGACTCCAACTACGACTACAACTACATTACATTACACAACACTACACTACACTAATTACACTACACTACAACTACAACTCCACTACAACTACAACTACAGCTGCACTACACCACACTACATCCAGCAGTTGTGGGTGAGGTGACCACTGCAACCATTGTAACCACTCCAAAAACTCAATTCCAACCACCTTTCGGTCCATCAGTGGATTCGCTCTGCCATCCATGCATCACAATAACTCACCTTTCCTATACTGTCCTATCTTTGAAACTTCCGCCACCGCGTTGTGCGGTACTATTGGTATATTTATCAGCTCGATATGTATACATAAATACAATATGCACATACCTACTTCTCTCCGATAATAACAGCTATTAACAACCCATTTCAACTCAATGTAGCTGCTCATCTTATATCATAATAAATATAATAATATGTGTATGCGTGCACAACGTGAATGTCTTCCACCCGGGGCACCTCGATATACATGTCCAGGACAAAATCATCGGACAGGCGGAAGAGCGCCTCGTTACCCATCAGTGACATCAAAGTCTGATCGCGGATGCCAGCTTTGGCAAGCCAGTGGAAGACTTGGCACAGTCTTGTTGAGGATGCATTCTTGGTTTCCCTAGCAAGTTCAGCCGCAATGCGATTCAGGAGATCTGGTCCACGGTACTTTGCCATGACAAATGCTTTGAGAACTCTGAGAATGCGATCCAATGGCATTGTAATCAGCAGTTCCTCCGCTCGCTTGGCATATTGCCTCCAAAGATCTGGTTCTGCATCTCCAGTGTACCAGGATGCCTCGATAGTTTCAAGGAACTCATTTTCTAGTTTCTGTGTGGTGTCAGGTACCGGTTGTGGCGGTGCGCGGGCTGCAGCTGCATCATAAAACTCATCAGACGGATGCCCCGCAGGTGCAAAGCCATTTCGGTCACTTCGCAGCGGATGTCCTAAGGCTGAATGCACTGCACCAAGACTTGCCGGGGTTGGAAGGGCACGTGTGTCGCGCACCGTGAGGTCCAGTTTGGACTCTGGCGGCGCAATGCTGATGTGGGTTGCCATGTACTGGGCATCATGTCTGAAGGCATCGGTCGCCGGTTTCTCGATGACATTCTCACGCACCTCCTCGGAATTCGGCGCTGTGTTCACGCAGAAGCCTTCGAAATCGTCCTGGAGACACTGTCTTTTCATGGCCAAGCTTGATATTTCAGATATTTCAGATATTTCAGACCTCTCAAGTCTGTTTCTGAGGATCGTTTTTTTATACCACCCAACTGGTGACAATAACCTTTGAAGCCGGAAACTGAGGTTGAAACCATCAATTCTGAAGAATGCCACTACAACTAACAATTCGGCAGAAGCGGGGGCGGCAGGTAAAACTGTGAGAAGATTCTTAGCAAAACACGGATCAGTGGGATTGAACAACTTCCATCAGAATTCCTCCCAAACTCTCTGATGAAATATGCTTTCCTTGGTGGTGATGTGCTTGATAGATCTTGATAGCAACTAACCCCGGTGCCAGACCATTCAAAACAAGAATCTTTCGTAGTGCTGTTTGGCATGATCAGGGTGGTGAGACCGCTCTACTCCAGTCTACTTTGATCACTGTAATGGAAAGGGCGGCCAAGGGGTGTGAAGAACCCAAAAATCACTAAAATGATGAAAATTGCGATGTTTCATGGTTTCAGGTTTTTCCCATCCTGCATCTTCAAAAAGTAGGTTTTGTTTAATAATATGAGACGCTTTTTTTTGGTACTTTGGGCGCCCCAGGTATGCTAATTTGATTTATATAATTTGATGGAATTGGCAATGATCTTGACAAGGGCCCCTGTGTTCACATTTCCCGTATCACTGTCCTCAGCCAGTCCAGCTCTTAGCTTGGCCCTTTCGCTGGCAGAGACCCGCGGATAGACACGGCGGGCACTTGGTGCGGACAACTTTGCTGCTGCCATGGCATCTGAGCCAAGACATCTGGACATTTCATGACATTTCGACATATCTCGTCCATATTTACATGTTTTACATTTTTTTACATTTCTAGCTGTTCACCAATTCATGTCGTTCTTGCAGGCCAGGGTGCCCAAGGTCGCTGCTCTGAGCGTTGTGTGAATTGCAAATGGTGAAATATGGTGGACGGCTTCACTTGCTGCGTGTTGCGGCATACTCCAGCAGCCTATATCCCTGGTGTTCCCTGGCCACGAACAAACAGCAGCTTGGCACAGGACCGTTCGATGCACATCAGCTGCAGTCGCAGCAGCCTGGGTGGGTCACAAGAATGCATTACAATCTTACAAGTTAGTCAGCCGAAGCCCTTCCCAAATGTTTGCAGGCAGAACTTTCAAGTCACGGCTACCCTGGAGCAAGTAGAACAATCATGCACAGTGAGAATGCTCATAATGCACAATAATGCTGTGTTTGTGAGATTTTGGGAGCTGGATCGTTCAGAGCACAGTGATGCACAGTGATGGACAGTGTCACATTGGACAAAGTGAACTGTGCCGACACGATTAAGTCGGGAGGGGCGGAGGAGGACGCCACATCAGCTCCTTCCGAGACAACTGTCGAACAGACCGATGTGTTTCAAAGTTGTAGTAGTATCGAATGCCTTGGCTTCACTTGGCTTCACTTGGCTTGACTTGAGGCTTCTGAGGCTTCTGAGGCGTCCAAATCTTCCACTTCATCCTTGTCACACCTTTCTGTTGGCTCCATGCTGGCGAGAATCCATGATCATCATGGAAGGGATGCCACTGCACATTGACAACCTGGTTCTGCATCGTCTCGACATTGGATTTCATTTTGAAACCTGGACCAGGAGCTACTGAGAGAAATTCCAGCGTGCAACGTAGCAGGTCATGTCCTTCAACAGGAATCTTCCGAATGGGAACCGGGTGGTTATATTATATGCTTAATATATGCAGCCTATCAAACTATCACTGCCCAGCCGTGCCTGCCATGGAGAGATCAAGCCGAAGATGCTCAGCCCGGCGCCCTCTGCAATGCAAGCAAGCGCTGAAAGCAGCCACGGCAAAAAACTCCTTGCTGCGATGCTGCGATACAAAATTGACGGTCAGAATTGGCTTGACCGAAGAATTGTACATTTTAAACTTTAAATCCGTTGAAGACATTTTGTAGCGCTTCAGGCTTACAGTGTGTGCACATGGCACATACAATTGCATACATGTGTGCACGTGTATGCCGTATGCACAATGCTATAATGTACCGTACAAATCAGCAAAGCCTGTCAATCTGCACACCATACAAACGAATACAACAGTGTTGTCGAACATAGCGAACCAAACGGAAAACACTTGCCGATGTGTGCCCGATGTGCTGCTAGGATCTGCTAGGTGCTTTTTTGAGGCTGTCAGCCTGCTTGCAGCGAAGGAGCCCTCACACGCAGGGCAATAGTCAATGGGTTCGCCACCGCATTCCTCCAGGCCAACTGCGGTCGTTCTTGTTTCGTCAGAGACTCGCAAAGACTTAAAGACCAGCTAAAGACCATCATCAAAATGATTCCATCATTTTCCTCGTGGCTTGCTCAGCCACCCTTCTGGAACTTGCAGTGCAAGGGGCTCCGTTTTCAAAAAGAAAAAATGCTGTATCCCCGTCAGGCCTCACATGCCCGTTCTTGATGTTCCGGCGCAACCTCTGGATTGGAGGGAAGGATGCACAAAAAGCTCACACATCACCATGTCCGTGTTGGCTGTATTCAATCACCTGAGCCGCCTGAGCCTGGTTGTCTGGCCGGGCATGCTGCGCATGGCGAGTTGTTCCCAGATTCTCGATATTTCTCGATGCCTCCTTCCTTCTTGATCCTTCTTAGAAGTCCTTCTTGTTACAATTCTTGTTACCAACGCTCTCCTAACTAATTCTATACAAGGCCAAAGCCGACGGAATCCGACGGATGTTCCCGGTTTTCGGGGTTGTGCGTGCCTGCCGTTGGGCTTGGCGCTCTTTGGCCAGAAGAGACAGCGACGAAGGTAGTTCCTGCCCGTGTTCACAAAAAGGAGGGCTGGGCCATGCTGGGCCCATTGCAATGCGTAATTTCTCTCAATTGATATTCTGATATTCATATACATATATATACTATACTGTATAATTAATTAATTGATGTTAATTGTATCATTTGTATACCCTGTAAACATACCATGCCTGGAAAGCGTAGCCAAATTCGCAGACCGTGCACGGGTCCTCTTCCAAACATCCACTTTGGTAAGCGTTGCTCAAGGACGGAAGCAACGTCTTCAGCACAGGCACCAGGAAACTCTCTTCTAGAAGGTCCACCGCAAGAATCTCTGCAGCTCGCATCACCTGAAAATAGACCAGCTCAAATCGTAAACGAAAAATAGACTCACAACGACTCTCAACGACTCTCAAGCTCACGGCAGCATCCACCACCAAGTACATGGGACAACACGGTCGGCCTATGTCCGTCTCATTGAGTTTCTCTCTGCTCTGATCACATTCCAAAACATTCCACGACCGTCCCACGACCATCGAAATCTTCCCGCCGAGGCACGTACTTTGGTGAGACTAGTGGTTCCCGGGAGAGCTCCTCCCCAGATGATATCGCAAAGATCTCATCCATCAATGGGTCGTATTGGGGCCGAGACATTGGTCGGGATGTCACTTCGGCACCTGCATTTTCACCCTCTGCTGGTATGTGTGTATATATACATATACATATATATATACATATATATATATATACATATATATATATATGTATATATACATATATATATATATATATATACATATATATATATATATACATATATATATATACATATATATATATATATACATATATATGTATATATATGTGTGTGTATGTGTGTGTGTGTCTGTGTGTGTATGTGTGTATGTGTG
>Ga0126342_10005367_pt1 | contig 22322 bp, 12 predicted proteins | sample Cyp1metagenome_FD_92528 | JGI IMG/M metagenome (GOLD analysis project Ga0126342, IMG submission 92528) | Coral microbial communities from Lord Howe Island, Old Settlement Bay, Australia - Cyphastrea 1 metagenome | ecosystem: Host-associated > Invertebrates > Cnidaria > Coral ...
GGAACCATCGCCTGATCATTGTTTCGTGGTTCTGCAGATCCTTGATCTTGGAGGATTGGAAGTGCTTGCTCTGGGACTGCAGGTGGTGCTTCTGATGCTGCAGCTGGAGTTGTGCCTGGCAGTGGTGCAAGACCTGGTGGCAAGACTTGGCCACTGACAGTGGCAGTTGTGGCAGCAGGTGCAGGGCTTGGGGTTGCTGCATTGTTACACAACAATTTCTCCATCTTCTCAGTCCATTGGGTCATGGCTTGGACCAAAGTGGCAGAGTCAGAAGGTGCTGTCCTGGCTGCCTCCATGTTCGATTGCGGCTGTGCCACACATGTCTGCTGTGAACCACCTGGTCTTCCATCGGCTTTGTCCCTGAGCAAGTGGGAAGTGGATCTGGAAGGAATATGGTAATTCATCAAATCCACCAGGCTCTTGGGTTCTGGCTGTTCCCCTTGGTAGCAAGCTTCCATGACTTCTTTACCCAGCTCCTCTGGTTGCATTGGGTAAATGGCCAAAATCTTTGCACCTCTTGGAGCTGACTCTTTGAAACTCCAGAAACATTGGGTCAAATGGCAGACCACAGCATAGATCTCAGGGTAGGTCGGCATGGGTTTACCTCTTTTGAGGACATGGTGAACCAGCAAGGCAACACAGACCTTCCTGGTGCTTTAATTCAATCCAATCTTGTTTGGTAAGAAAGTTGTAGATATGGTCCAGCTGCTGTGGCATCATCTGTGCCTTCAATGGTCCCTCTGGCTGCTGGGACCAAAAATCGAGTCTCTCTTGCAGTGCCTTGACATGGTGGTTGGACAATGTGCTCTTCTCCAAGGCCTGGTACATGTCCATCAATGCCTTGGCACTGGGTTTGGTACCAAGCCCTTGGAGCTTGGTATCCAAGAGCTTCACCAAATTGTCAGCCAAACCTGGCCTGGCTTGGCACAAAGTTTGGGTGTGGGCAAGCTCTTCCAGCCAAGCTTGGACACTTTCCACCATGGTAGTGACACTCAGATTGGAGAATCGGTTGGCAAACTTTCTGGGCCAAAGGTTTCTATCCATGAGGTTGACTGAAAACATGAAAGTCTTGCACGGGCATGCACACAGGTGAGAGTGAGTGCCAGCACTACAGAACAAGAATGTGGCAAGCACTGGGGTGCTACATGGTGAAAGCATGCAAAAGAGGATAATGCAGGAAGCACTGGGTGCTCAGGTCATGGTTTCATGTGCCTGCTGCTGTGATATTGTCTAGAGCACCCAGCAGCTTCAGTTGGCTCATTTGCGCCAGTGAACCCCTTCAGGGATGGATTTGCTCACTCTTATTGCATCTGGCGCACTTGGCCAGCCACCAAATGTGCCAGAGCCAAACCCAGCTCTTTCGACACTGGCAGCAACTCACTGCAAGGCAGCTGCCAGGAGGATATTCCTGCCCATGGAATCAAGAAAAGAAAAATTTGACCAATGGTGGCATGGTGAAGCAAGGTGCTGCAAAAACTAATTTTGTTCACAGTCCTTGGCCATGCCCGGTGCAACCTTATAGGCCTGAATCACAAGGATGTGTGTCAACAACATCCAAAATGGTCATGTGTATCATCACCACCCTGGCCTTGCTCTTCACCATCTTCATGGTGGTCTGGGCTGGCATGGCTTTCATGCCTTGGGAAGCCTGCAAAGATGGAATGCTCATGTTTAAATTCAGTATGCACTCCCTTGCCTGGGCCTTCATGGCCTTCATGGCTTTCATGACCTTCATGGTCTTCATTGACTTCACAGATTTCTTGGCTGCCTCCAAGATCTCTGAGATACCAACCCCAAGAAGGTCCAAATCCCAAATTGGAAGCACACGCCTTGGAACTGGTGGCAGTGTTGGCAATCTTGGTGGACACCTGCACCCCAAGACTACAAAATGATATGGATAAATTGGAAAAATCACAATACAGTCATTCAATGACTTTGCCTTCATGGGCTTATTCACTTTCATGGCTATGGCTTCGAGGTTGCCAGTGGTTCCAGAAGCTTTGGGTATGGGTAGCTTGAAGCTGCTAATCCTGCAGCGTTGGAAGTCATTCACCATACATGGAATCCCAACCTAGGGATTCACACCTACCAATGGGCGCTAATATGACATGGAAAACTCTTCCAGCACTGGGTGCTCAGCATGCAGACAAACAGGTCTATGTGACGCTGAAAACTGTTTTTGACACATGATCTCTGCAAGCTTCACAGGTCAGTCTTGTACTGCCATTCTCTGCAATCTGTCAGCCAGAGTATCACCTGGGCCATATGGCTGGACGAAGAGGTAGTGGAAATCCTGGCCTGGCAAGCAATGAACAAACATAGTAAGCAGGTTTGGGACTATATGATGCAAATGGGCACCCAGGCCTCGGGGACAGATCCAAAAATTGATTTCCCTTTGCAATCTGGAGTATGGTCGCTGCATGTAGAGCATGGCAATGAGCTGGCTCTTGGGCATCCTGCTCAAAGTAACTGCTGGCCAACTCAAACGCAACCAATGCACAAAAGCATTGAATGCTAAAAGAAACAGAAAAGCACTGTGTGCTACATCACAAGTAAGCGTTGAGCCTTAAATCATTTATCACAAAAACTGCATGTCCTTTTGGTGATGGTATGATCTCCTCCTAGTTGAGGTAGGTATTCTACAACTCTGTCTTTCAAATCCCAATGGCTGCCAACCATGGTGGGGTCCATGGGAGGAGGTTCATACCTTAGAGAAAAAAAGACACAGGAAAATACAACTTCTTGGTATAAAGTAGACTCTGGAAAACAAAATGCAATCTAGTGGCCACTGCTTCCATCCATTGGAAAAGGTGATGACAAACCAGTCTTGGCTGCCATAGGTTTCATAGTCCCAATCTGAAATGTTTCTTGGCAGTGTGGACATGGTTGTGAACCTAAATGGCTCTAATGAATACTTTTTTGTGATGTTTAACATGTTTGTTCCAAACTTTGTTCAGCCGTTTCAAAAACAAACAATACAACCCACTACATGACATCATTCAGAAGACAATATACGTTGATTGACAAATTGAAAAGCAATGTATCAACATTGTTTTTTGATTTTAGATTTTGACTTGACTGTTAATAAAACAAAAACACATTTCAAACATGTTGAAATTAAAATGAATATTTGGATTTGCCCATTGGATTACAAACATGAATATATGTAATGGATCCTGCTGTTTTGAAACATTTTTTTTTATTAATTTGTTTATTGTTTTTCTGAAAAAAACCTTTTCAGATTTATATTTTGAAACTAGTTTTGTCAAATTTGGAAATTTGAATTTTTAATGGGAAACGATATTTTGAATTTAGAACCGCAAATTCAAAGTTTTGAGTTTAGAGATCAACGCCCAAAATGAGAAAAGTAAATTTTGAGTTTAGAGATCTAAACTCAAAATTGCAAAAACAAATTTTAAGTTTAGAGCTCTAAAACTCAAAATTGGAAAGACAGATTTTGAGTTTAGAGCTCTAAACTCGAAAATGGAAAGACAGATTTTGAGCTTAGAGCTCTAAACTCAAAATTGGAAAAGCAGATTTTGAGTTTAGAGATCTAATCTCAAAATTTCAGAAAGCAACTGTTGAGTTTTGAAATTCACACTTAGTTTTGAAGCATATATAGTCATATAGTATTTAAATCTATTCTTTTATGCTTATACAATTTGTGGAATTGTTTTTTTTCACTCTAAACTTGGTATTAATATATGTGCATAGTTGTGCTTCTTAGATTTGGAATGAACTTTGGATTTGTTTCAAGTTTCTTTTGGTAATTTATAGTTGAAATATTTCATGTTACTTCTTGCAGCATGGCCAGTATCTACCTGACCTCATTGATTTCCCATTTGTTGGTCCACGTCTTGTGGTTTCCAACCCAAAGGAAGAAAAAGTGGTGTACCCACAAACCTGATAGAGTTCTGCATGTTTTTAATTGTATAGTTTGGCCTGGGGACATGCATCTGATTTGGTTTCAAAATACGTTCATTGCCAGGAACTGCATTACAATACAAAAAGGCAGAATCTTTCCTGATGATAACCTGGCAATAAATTAAAAAGTGAACACTTACTGTATTTCATTTTGGCTGTATATGGGCACCAATGATTTGATGCTTTTTATATCATAAGTTTTTGGCATTGCAGCTCTTCTTGGGCCTTTTTTTCTTGCTCCAACCAGATTTGACCGCACAATTCAGTTGTAAGAAAAGAAATAAATAATATCTATGACAACAATGTGGCATTTAAGCAGCACATGATGTACAAGGTGATTTTGTTTCATTGAGTTTGTCTTGGCATAGTTTGTGCAAAACATACATGCACTGCAGCACTAAGTGCTAAACTGCCATGGTACCAGGATAGCACACTTCTTCAAAGCGCTAAGTGCTAATCTGAACAACTGACAAACAATGGACAGCAAAACTCCCAGTAAGCACCCAGTGCTCATATGGACACAAGTATCATGTAAATACCAACCTGACTACCTGGTTACCTCCATACTTCATTGTCTTGCAAAAAATGCAAAGTACTCAATCATGCTGCAATCCAGCTAGCCCCATTTTCTGCACATCTCATAGCTCAGTAGCTAGCGTCATATCCATACTGGTAAACTTGGCTATAGTGGGCATCCCATTGTGTTTGGAGATTGGGTTTCCACTTCTCGACAAAGTCATGGGCTGCCTGGTGGTGGCCCAAGCTAATGAGCACACTCAGCATGACCCATCTATTTTGCCACCCTTGGTACTCCCTTGGCCTTACTTGGAGCTGGTGTGGGTTCCACTCCTTGGTTGTGCTTCTCAGGTGTTCTGGCACAGGTGGGTGGGCTCCTGGTACTGGTGATGGTATTGGCATCATTGGTGGTCTGCCAACAGGGGGATTGTTGGGAGGCGTCGCTCAGCCCTGCTGCCATCATATGGTGGATGGGGCTGGATGGGTGGGGGTGATGGTGGCTGGTGGTGCTTCATGGCTCGAGGTGCTGGTGGGTGGGCCTGGTTCATGCCTGCAGGTGCTGGTGGCTGTGCCTGGTTCATGGATGGAGGGGCTGCTGGCTGGGCGTGCTTCATGGTTGGGGGTGCTGTGTGGCTGCACTGGCTGTGGTACACCTTGGAACTTCGCCCAAGGTGGCATTGGAAACACCTGTGGTTGTGTGGGTGCTGGCTATGCATGGGCCTGCCCTGGCATTGGTTCTACTACTGAGCATCTCTTGGGCCTGCTTGGTTCTGATCGTGGTGGTGCCTTGGAAGAGGATGGCTCTTCCTTGACTTCCAGGAGGTCCTGCCAAAATCTTAACATAATGTGTGCACTCATGATTTTAAAGATATGGACATGAGTTCACATCTAAAAGATTGGAAGATATAAGATGGATGCCAAAAAACAAAGAAAACTTTAGATAAAGAGAGTGAAGTCCTCATCATCTGTATACATAGGCCAGCTTTCCGGTTCTGGAACTTTGGGAGAATGGCGCCTTTTGTTCCTGGGATCCTGCCCAAACAAAATGCTCACCAAAAAAAACTTGGAAAACAATGATGTTAGTGCCACACCTCCCCCAGTTGCTTGGTAATGGTCTTCCTCTTATGCTCTTTCTTTGGTGGCTGTGCCTGCCAAATCAAAATATGAACTATACCAGACTTGTGTGTATGCGCATATGGGTGTTTTATTAGGCCCACCTGGTGCGGGTATGCCTTCCTGCAGGCCTGGCAAGCTTGCTTCAACAAGAAGCATGGATGTTATATCATCCTGTTGAATGGCACCTTGGAGATTGCTCCCTTGGCTGCTGCATGGGCCTTCAATGTTTAAAAAAAACTGCACCATGTACCAAAGCACTGTGTGCTAAGCACAGCATAGGGAATAAATAATTGAGATGGAAAAACAAGCACTGTGTGCCCAACAAACAATGAACCACAGCACTGAGTGCTAAGATGAGAAAAGAGAAGCACTGTATGCTACATGAAAGAAAGACGCACAAAGCTTCTGGTCCTAAGTGAGCTATAGAGTTCAGCCTTGTGTTCTGCCTCAGCAGGCTTGGGCTGAACCTGGGCCCAAGCTTTACATTGATTATGATAATTTGCAAGGCCATTCTAATATCATGTCCAAGGCCTCGTCGGTGGTTCCCTTGATCTCCCCTGGAAGTCTTTGAAACATGGGCTGTGACAAGACAAGTAATGCAGTGATGCTTCTGCCATGCTTGCTGGCCAAGGCCTCAGGGGCTTCAGTCTCTGACTTGCTTTCCTGGCATGCAAGCAAGAAAGTGTGGTAAAAAATGAAAAACAATGTGGCTGCACCTCAGTGGAGGACATGGGGGCCCAACTTGGCACTTGGACAGCTGGAAAGCCAAGGGGCTGCATTGTGGCAAATGGATAGTTACAGTTTTGACCATCAACCTGCTCTCACAGGCTGGCTGAAAAGGACTCTCTGGTAGCTAATATGAAAGCGACACAATGCTGAAACTCATTCCAAGGTACCATATATACAAGTGTTACAACACTTCTTGTGCTATGATGCAATCCGCTTTGGTAATCAGATTTGTTTGGGGAAGAAAAAGTTGCAACATGCCATTCTGGATCCAAATGCATTCTGACATGCCAAGGCTTTTGTGGATGCTGCACAACTATTTCAGCCATTGCATTTTTTCCTGTGGGCAGCCACTTGGACCTTGATGCAATACAGCCATTTGGAGAAGCACCTGCAACAAGATGCAGGACAATTGTCATTCCAATGCTATTTGGGAAAGAAATTGCACATCTCAAGCCAGGAGCCTGCATGCACATGGTGAACTTGGCATGTGGCTCAACCATCTTGACCTGCACCATGGAGAATTTCATGATTTGAAACAACCACACCACAATATGCCAGCCTTCCACTTCTTGTGGTGCTTGGTCTTTGGAAGCACTTGGTGGAGAGATGCCCCCATGCAAGCACTTGAAGGCAGGTTCCAAATGGTCACTGTTCAGCGAGACCTGGAGACCGGCCCTCTCAAGCCTAAAGCTGGGGCACAGGAGTTGAATGCTCTTGCCTGCCACATCAATGTGGGCCACTTGGTCCTCTTTGTGTTTCAACTTGGACTTATTCTTGGGTTGCTCTTCCTTGGCATCCTGTGGCAGACCCATGTTGCCTGGGCCATCTCCTTCCACTGATGGCTGGCCTATGGCTTCCATACCTTCATCCCTTTTCTTTTTCATGTCCATCAAGGCTTTGCTGTCAGACAAGGTGCTATTCTTCTTGGGAGCTGCTTGGCCACAGATGACTTGGAGGATCTTGTAATGGCTAGGTCTAATTTTCAGATAGGCCTCACCTGCATGGGTGGCAATCAAATCATCTGGAATGGGGACAAGCTTGTATTGCTTGAAGAAGAAACCATGCTGGGCTCAAGCAAGCTATCTATATACTGGAACACAAATCTGGCTGCAATCTTGATTGGAGACAAGCATATATGCCAAAGCATTCACAGATTGGGTGTTCTGAAGGTGCACCCAAAATTTGCTATAGACAAAGCATTGGCCTTTCTGGAAGCATTGAATGCTACAAAAAAAAGCAGAATTTGACCACTTGTTTTTCTTTGCCCTGATGGATGCAAATTTGCAAACTGTGCGCAATCTGGCCCAATGATGACAAAATGGCCACAAAATGGTTCTATGGTACAAGCTATGCTGCTTTTTTGGCTTTCTTGGGGGCTGGGGCAGCTTCAGCAGGTGCTTCCTCCTCATTGGGCTCCTTGTGGTAGAACAGCTGGTCACCCTGCTCCACTTTCTTGAAGTTCTTGTAGCCTGGCACTTGGAAATCGCCAACCTTTTGCACAAAGGCTTCCATGTTGCACACACTGGGATCTTGGTGTGGCTTGATGTGGAAATATGGCACTACCATGCCCTCTTTCTCTTTCAGGTCCAGCTTGGGAGACATGATCTGGAACTGCATGCCATTGCTGTGGGTCAATTAACACCATGGTGCTCTTGGCTTCTTTCACTTCCTGGAGCATGCCAAATGCCACAAGCTGAAGCTTCCCTTTGCCAAAAGCTTTGGCAACCCAAATCCCAGAGAGGTGGAGAGCCATCACTAAGGAACCATTCTCCCAGGGATCTTTCCTGACAAGCAATGAAGCTACAGCAATCAAACATGTTTCTGGCACCTTGCAGCATGCAAAATTGAAAAAATCAGAATGCAGGCAAGATGCTGGAAGTAGTTCTGGTAGAGTGCCATTTGGGCTTCACATGTCAACATCTCTTTTTCCAGGTTGGTTGACAATTGGGGCTTCAAAGCGTCCAGGTCAGCAGCTGGAAAGAGCTGTGGCAGCTCCTTGTCATAAGCTCTGAACCTCTTAAGCTCTTCATGGTCCACAGTCTTGGTCTCCTGTGGTCCAATCAGAGGCTGGTGCACAAAATGGGCAGAATCTGCTTCCACTTTGGTGAGCTGCCAGAGCTTGTTGTCATGGTACTTGACCTTCTGTGGCTTGTGAGTGTAGTAGCTGCCAAGCTTGAGGTTGTAAGCTTTCATGGCAATCTTGAATGGGTCAGCAGCATCCTGGTCAATGGAAAAAGTGGTGACACTTCCCTGGAATATAAAAACTGAACGGATGCTTGTTTGTAGAAAGCATTGTGTGCTAATTACTAATTGGTACCAATATTGGTTCATTGCACATATGTAAATGAAAAGCCAAAGAAACTGTCTAAAGCACATGGATGTTACACGCAGCAACACCAGCAAGTGCTGGAAATTGACCTGCAAGCTTTGCAATTCTTCTGGCTCTGCACGTTCATTGGAACTTTGGGCAATGCTTTGGCATGGTTCCTGTCCATTCTGTATTTCTGCAACCTCTTCTGCAAACCGTGTGGAACTGGCTGCCAAATCATCCTACTGCCTGGTGTCTCTTCCTTTGGCTTCTTTTTGATTTTCTTTCTTCTTCTCTTCTCTTCTCTGACTCTTCCCATCTCTGCTTTTCATCTGTCCATTTTTGTCGGAAGTTTGTCTTCTAAACTTCCTTCGGTTATACGTATGTAATACATTTATACATTGACATGGTGTTTGTGTGATCGTATCGTGAGCACAGAGTCCCTCGAAGTAGATGGATTCCACATAAAACCCCCAGGCAATTGCAGTGTGCTCTGTGTATCTCTGTGTGAAGGGGGTAGGCCAAATTACTAGCAGAAGTTTCCGTAGCAAAGGATGCCGAGGCACGGCCACTGCTCATGAACGGTCGTCACATTCCTAAAGGATCTGTGAGACATTCTATGGGCATCTATGGGCTCACATACATATACATTGTATATACATCATTAGACATGCATTTGCAATCATTTGCACACTCGTACATGTGCCATCAAATCTTTGCTAAGACGATCTAAAAATTCATTCTTAAGTGATATCGACAACTGAGCATGGCTAGCTTTTGATTCCCCGACTTTAACATTAAACCTACTGTCTAATTTTAACCAGATTGGATGCAGCACATGCATTCAAATGCTTGCATAGGCAGTATCGTGTTTGATGGCAGTTTAATCGTTGAATCTCTGGAAATTGTACCATGTCATGCCAACGTTGAGTCTTTTGAGAGCGTGGGTAAGCCAGCGCGTTCCAGTTTGATTCTTATCTTTAGTGTGTTGCGGGACGGTTTGAAGAAGTAAGGTCATGACAGTTAGATGGGTTGTCCAGCCGAAAGTATCGGAACAATGGTGCCTCCTATCCCTTGACAATATCAATTGCAATGTTCCTATTTTCCGGACTTAATTATTTATATATATATATCTATTTATTTAGATGACGAAGGAACTCCACAAGCATACATAAGCCATCATGTAGAAGGCACAGACTGCGTGGGTATAGGTATAGGATGTACATGTTTTTGCTTGCATGGCACAGTGTGCTTAGCTGCGTCATTCTATGATCAATATTTGTTCACACTGCACCAACAGAGGAAAATGGATTCATTTCTGCCGCGGTCAATGAACATGTTTCATCATGTTTCACTCTGTGTAAGAGCCTAGGCTCGATGTAGGTGTTTATATAGGTTGTTGCCGTCATCGCCGTGTTTGTCTTCTTCTGCATTCCCTTTGCGATTTCATGTTCCGTGGTTTTGTGGGACATTAAGAAGATTCCACCAAAAACGCCACATGTGCAATGTGCATGGCATACATATAGCATCATATAGCCATATGCATCCATATGCACTTGACTACACTGTGCGGGCGAATTGGTGTTTTCATATCCCAGATTTTCTGGCAACATTGCGACGTTGCACAGTGGAAAGGCAAAAACTGCGCAACGAGTCTCTGAGCTGGAAGAGGGGCTGAAGAAATCTGAGCAACGGGAGGCAAAGCAGCTGACATCAGCTGACCCTTTTCTAACATGTGACAATTCCACTTGTGCCACACATGTCTACACAAGTATGTTGAACATTTTTGAACCATGTCTCTACATGTCTCTACTTGTGCACAGAAACACTTTGCATATCTTTGCTCACCCTTAATTACTTTTCATTGCTGAAATTCTGAGCTTTTGCTGCATGCCGTTGCAAGGTGGAACTTCGGGAACAACTGGCGGAAGCGCGGACCGCGGAGGCACGGAAGCAGGATCACAAACCGTCACGCACCTCAGTGTGCAAGTTATTACGCTTATGGGAACAGAATTTGACAGTGTAAATCTGAATACATTTCCTTCCATTGCAATCATCATAGTGAATCAATCGTTTCACTGTTAGCTGCTGGCTGTTAGACTTTTGTCCCACTGATTGTGCATGCAGAGCTTGGAAACGCAGGTCTCAGCCCAGACTTCATCAGACCTTCAATGGGAACTGATGACGGCGAAAGATTCTGAGGCGGGGCTTGTCATCGAAACCTCCCACAGTCGGAGACGACTGGTGACCAGCAGCCACCGCCTTCGTGGAATCATGAATGATCAATATTCATGAACTCATATTCGAATTGAATGGACATTGCAAGAATGAATGAACTTTGTAGGCTGTGCAAATACTTTAGACTTTAGACAAGGTTTCACTTGCAACTCTTCATGCCCATACAAGATGGGAATTACGTGGAATAGGGTAGGTCATGGCAGGTCAGGTCAAGACTCCCTTATTATTGACCTGAAATGAGAGGCGTTGTCAAATCTTTGCATCGTCTTTTGCAAGTCTACATCTTGGTCCATGAACCTGATGCTCAAGATGGGTCACGGCCTCGCGTGCGCACGCGAGGCCGTGACCCATCTTGAGCATCAGGTTCATGGACCAAGATGTAGACTTGCAAAAGACGATGCAAAGATTTGACAACGCCTCTCATTTCAGGTCAATAATAAGGGAGTCTTGACCTGACCTGCCATGACCTACCCTATTCCACGTAATTCCCATCTTGTATGGGCATGAAGAGTTGCAAGTGAAACCTTGTCTAAAGTCTAAAGTATTTGCACAGCCTACAAAGTTCATTCATTCTTGCAATGTCCATTCAATTCGAATATGAGTTCATGAATATTGATCATTCATGATTCCACGAAGGCGGTGGCTGCTGGTCACCAGTCGTCTCCGACTGTGGGAGGTTTCGATGACAAGCCCCGCCTCAGAATCTTTCGCCGTCATCAGTTCCCATTGAAGGTCTGATGAAGTCTGGGCTGAGACCTGCGTTTCCAAGCTCTGCATGCACAATCAGTGGGACAAAAGTCTAACAGCCAGCAGCTAACAGTGAAACGATTGATTCACTATGATGATTGCAATGGAAGGAAATGTATTCAGATTTACACTGTCAAATTCTGTTCCCATAAGCGTAATAACTTGCACACTGAGGTGCGTGACGGTTTGTGATCCTGCTTCCGTGCCTCCGCGGTCCGCGCTTCCGCCAGTTGTTCCCGAAGTTCCACCTTGCAACGGCATGCAGCAAAAGCTCAGAATTTCAGCAATGAAAAGTAATTAAGGGTGAGCAAAGATATGCAAAGTGTTTCTGTGCACAAGTAGAGACATGTAGAGACATGGTTCAAAAATGTTCAACATACTTGTGTAGACATGTGTGGCACAAGTGGAATTGTCACATGTTAGAAAAGGGTCAGCTGATGTCAGCTGCTTTGCCTCCCGTTGCTCAGATTTCTTCAGCCCCTCTTCCAGCTCAGAGACTCGTTGCGCAGTTTTTGCCTTTCCACTGTGCAACGTCGCAATGTTGCCAGAAAATCTGGGATATGAAAACACCAATTCGCCCGCACAGTGTAGTCAAGTGCATATGGATGCATATGGCTATATGATGCTATATGTATGCCATGCACATTGCACATGTGGCGTTTTTGGTGGAATCTTCTTAATGTCCCACAAAACCACGGAACATGAAATCGCAAAGGGAATGCAGAAGAAGACAAACACGGCGATGACGGCAACAACCTATATAAACACCTACATCGAGCCTAGGCTCTTACACAGAGTGAAACATGATGAAACATGTTCATTGACCGCGGCAGAAATGAATCCATTTTCCTCTGTTGGTGCAGTGTGAACAAATATTGATCATAGAATGACGCAGCTAAGCACACTGTGCCATGCAAGCAAAAACATGTACATCCTATACCTATACCCACGCAGTCTGTGCCTTCTACATGATGGCTTATGTATGCTTGTGGAGTTCCTTCGTCATCTAAATAAATAGATATATATATATAAATAATTAAGTCCGGAAAATAGGAACATTGCAATTGATATTGTCAAGGGATAGGAGGCACCATTGTTCCGATACTTTCGGCTGGACAACCCATCTAACTGTCATGACCTTACTTCTTCAAACCGTCCCGCAACACACTAAAGATAAGAATCAAACTGGAACGCGCTGGCTTACCCACGCTCTCAAAAGACTCAACGTTGGCATGACATGGTACAATTTCCAGAGATTCAACGATTAAACTGCCATCAAACACGATACTGCCTATGCAAGCATTTGAATGCATGTGCTGCATCCAATCTGGTTAAAATTAGACAGTAGGTTTAATGTTAAAGTCGGGGAATCAAAAGCTAGCCATGCTCAGTTGTCGATATCACTTAAGAATGAATTTTTAGATCGTCTTAGCAAAGATTTGATGGCACATGTACGAGTGTGCAAATGATTGCAAATGCATGTCTAATGATGTATATACAATGTATATGTATGTGAGCCCATAGATGCCCATAGAATGTCTCACAGATCCTTTAGGAATGTGACGACCGTTCATGAGCAGTGGCCGTGCCTCGGCATCCTTTGCTACGGAAACTTCTGCTAGTAATTTGGCCTACCCCCTTCACACAGAGATACACAGAGCACACTGCAATTGCCTGGGGGTTTTATGTGGAATCCATCTACTTCGAGGGACTCTGTGCTCACGATACGATCACACAAACACCATGTCAATGTATAAATGTATTACATACGTATAACCGAAGGAAGTTTAGAAGACAAACTTCCGACAAAAATGGACAGATGAAAAGCAGAGATGGGAAGAGTCAGAGAAGAGAAGAGAAGAAGAAAGAAAATCAAAAAGAAGCCAAAGGAAGAGACACCAGGCAGTAGGATGATTTGGCAGCCAGTTCCACACGGTTTGCAGAAGAGGTTGCAGAAATACAGAATGGACAGGAACCATGCCAAAGCATTGCCCAAAGTTCCAATGAACGTGCAGAGCCAGAAGAATTGCAAAGCTTGCAGGTCAATTTCCAGCACTTGCTGGTGTTGCTGCGTGTAACATCCATGTGCTTTAGACAGTTTCTTTGGCTTTTCATTTACATATGTGCAATGAACCAATATTGGTACCAATTAGTAATTAGCACACAATGCTTTCTACAAACAAGCATCCGTTCAGTTTTTATATTCCAGGGAAGTGTCACCACTTTTTCCATTGACCAGGATGCTGCTGACCCATTCAAGATTGCCATGAAAGCTTACAACCTCAAGCTTGGCAGCTACTACACTCACAAGCCACAGAAGGTCAAGTACCATGACAACAAGCTCTGGCAGCTCACCAAAGTGGAAGCAGATTCTGCCCATTTTGTGCACCAGCCTCTGATTGGACCACAGGAGACCAAGACTGTGGACCATGAAGAGCTTAAGAGGTTCAGAGCTTATGACAAGGAGCTGCCACAGCTCTTTCCAGCTGCTGACCTGGACGCTTTGAAGCCCCAATTGTCAACCAACCTGGAAAAAGAGATGTTGACATGTGAAGCCCAAATGGCACTCTACCAGAACTACTTCCAGCATCTTGCCTGCATTCTGATTTTTTCAATTTTGCATGCTGCAAGGTGCCAGAAACATGTTTGATTGCTGTAGCTTCATTGCTTGTCAGGAAAGATCCCTGGGAGAATGGTTCCTTAGTGATGGCTCTCCACCTCTCTGGGATTTGGGTTGCCAAAGCTTTTGGCAAAGGGAAGCTTCAGCTTGTGGCATTTGGCATGCTCCAGGAAGTGAAAGAAGCCAAGAGCACCATGGTGTTAATTGACCCACAGCAATGGCATGCAGTTCCAGATCATGTCTCCCAAGCTGGACCTGAAAGAGAAAGAGGGCATGGTAGTGCCATATTTCCACATCAAGCCACACCAAGATCCCAGTGTGTGCAACATGGAAGCCTTTGTGCAAAAGGTTGGCGATTTCCAAGTGCCAGGCTACAAGAACTTCAAGAAAGTGGAGCAGGGTGACCAGCTGTTCTACCACAAGGAGCCCAATGAGGAGGAAGCACCTGCTGAAGCTGCCCCAGCCCCCAAGAAAGCCAAAAAAGCAGCATAGCTTGTACCATAGAACCATTTTGTGGCCATTTTGTCATCATTGGGCCAGATTGCGCACAGTTTGCAAATTTGCATCCATCAGGGCAAAGAAAAACAAGTGGTCAAATTCTGCTTTTTTTTGTAGCATTCAATGCTTCCAGAAAGGCCAATGCTTTGTCTATAGCAAATTTTGGGTGCACCTTCAGAACACCCAATCTGTGAATGCTTTGGCATATATGCTTGTCTCCAATCAAGATTGCAGCCAGATTTGTGTTCCAGTATATAGATAGCTTGCTTGAGCCCAGCATGGTTTCTTCTTCAAGCAATACAAGCTTGTCCCCATTCCAGATGATTTGATTGCCACCCATGCAGGTGAGGCCTATCTGAAAATTAGACCTAGCCATTACAAGATCCTCCAAGTCATCTGTGGCCAAGCAGCTCCCAAGAAGAATAGCACCTTGTCTGACAGCAAAGCCTTGATGGACATGAAAAAGAAAAGGGATGAAGGTATGGAAGCCATAGGCCAGCCATCAGTGGAAGGAGATGGCCCAGGCAACATGGGTCTGCCACAGGATGCCAAGGAAGAGCAACCCAAGAATAAGTCCAAGTTGAAACACAAAGAGGACCAAGTGGCCCACATTGATGTGGCAGGCAAGAGCATTCAACTCCTGTGCCCCAGCTTTAGGCTTGAGAGGGCCGGTCTCCAGGTCTCGCTGAACAGTGACCATTTGGAACCTGCCTTCAAGTGCTTGCATGGGGGCATCTCTCCACCAAGTGCTTCCAAAGACCAAGCACCACAAGAAGTGGAAGGCTGGCATATTGTGGTGTGGTTGTTTCAAATCATGAAATTCTCCATGGTGCAGGTCAAGATGGTTGAGCCACATGCCAAGTTCACCATGTGCATGCAGGCTCCTGGCTTGAGATGTGCAATTTCTTTCCCAAATAGCATTGGAATGACAATTGTCCTGCATCTTGTTGCAGGTGCTTCTCCAAATGGCTGTATTGCATCAAGGTCCAAGTGGCTGCCCACAGGAAAAAATGCAATGGCTGAAATAGTTGTGCAGCATCCACAAAAGCCTTGGCATGTCAGAATGCATTTGGATCCAGAATGGCATGTTGCAACTTTTTCTTCCCCAAACAAATCTGATTACCAAAGCGGATTGCATCATAGCACAAGAAGTGTTGTAACACTTGTATATATGGTACCTTGGAATGAGTTTCAGCATTGTGTCGCTTTCATATTAGCTACCAGAGAGTCCTTTTCAGCCAGCCTGTGAGAGCAGGTTGATGGTCAAAACTGTAACTATCCATTTGCCACAATGCAGCCCCTTGGCTTTCCAGCTGTCCAAGTGCCAAGTTGGGCCCCCATGTCCTCCACTGAGGTGCAGCCACATTGTTTTTCATTTTTTACCACACTTTCTTGCTTGCATGCCAGGAAAGCAAGTCAGAGACTGAAGCCCCTGAGGCCTTGGCCAGCAAGCATGGCAGAAGCATCACTGCATTACTTGTCTTGTCACAGCCCATGTTTCAAAGACTTCCAGGGGAGATCAAGGGAACCACCGACGAGGCCTTGGACATGATATTAGAATGGCCTTGCAAATTATCATAATCAATGTAAAGCTTGGGCCCAGGTTCAGCCCAAGCCTGCTGAGGCAGAACACAAGGCTGAACTCTATAGCTCACTTAGGACCAGAAGCTTTGTGCGTCTTTCTTTCATGTAGCATACAGTGCTTCTCTTTTCTCATCTTAGCACTCAGTGCTGTGGTTCATTGTTTGTTGGGCACACAGTGCTTGTTTTTCCATCTCAATTATTTATTCCCTATGCTGTGCTTAGCACACAGTGCTTTGGTACATGGTGCAGTTTTTTTTAAACATTGAAGGCCCATGCAGCAGCCAAGGGAGCAATCTCCAAGGTGCCATTCAACAGGATGATATAACATCCATGCTTCTTGTTGAAGCAAGCTTGCCAGGCCTGCAGGAAGGCATACCCGCACCAGGTGGGCCTAATAAAACACCCATATGCGCATACACACAAGTCTGGTATAGTTCATATTTTGATTTGGCAGGCACAGCCACCAAAGAAAGAGCATAAGAGGAAGACCATTACCAAGCAACTGGGGGAGGTGTGGCACTAACATCATTGTTTTCCAAGTTTTTTTTGGTGAGCATTTTGTTTGGGCAGGATCCCAGGAACAAAAGGCGCCATTCTCCCAAAGTTCCAGAACCGGAAAGCTGGCCTATGTATACAGATGATGAGGACTTCACTCTCTTTATCTAAAGTTTTCTTTGTTTTTTGGCATCCATCTTATATCTTCCAATCTTTTAGATGTGAACTCATGTCCATATCTTTAAAATCATGAGTGCACACATTATGTTAAGATTTTGGCAGGACCTCCTGGAAGTCAAGGAAGAGCCATCCTCTTCCAAGGCACCACCACGATCAGAACCAAGCAGGCCCAAGAGATGCTCAGTAGTAGAACCAATGCCAGGGCAGGCCCATGCATAGCCAGCACCCACACAACCACAGGTGTTTCCAATGCCACCTTGGGCGAAGTTCCAAGGTGTACCACAGCCAGTGCAGCCACACAGCACCCCCAACCATGAAGCACGCCCAGCCAGCAGCCCCTCCATCCATGAACCAGGCACAGCCACCAGCACCTGCAGGCATGAACCAGGCCCACCCACCAGCACCTCGAGCCATGAAGCACCACCAGCCACCATCACCCCCACCCATCCAGCCCCATCCACCATATGATGGCAGCAGGGCTGAGCGACGCCTCCCAACAATCCCCCTGTTGGCAGACCACCAATGATGCCAATACCATCACCAGTACCAGGAGCCCACCCACCTGTGCCAGAACACCTGAGAAGCACAACCAAGGAGTGGAACCCACACCAGCTCCAAGTAAGGCCAAGGGAGTACCAAGGGTGGCAAAATAGATGGGTCATGCTGAGTGTGCTCATTAGCTTGGGCCACCACCAGGCAGCCCATGACTTTGTCGAGAAGTGGAAACCCAATCTCCAAACACAATGGGATGCCCACTATAGCCAAGTTTACCAGTATGGATATGACGCTAGCTACTGAGCTATGAGATGTGCAGAAAATGGGGCTAGCTGGATTGCAGCATGATTGAGTACTTTGCATTTTTTGCAAGACAATGAAGTATGGAGGTAACCAGGTAGTCAGGTTGGTATTTACATGATACTTGTGTCCATATGAGCACTGGGTGCTTACTGGGAGTTTTGCTGTCCATTGTTTGTCAGTTGTTCAGATTAGCACTTAGCGCTTTGAAGAAGTGTGCTATCCTGGTACCATGGCAGTTTAGCACTTAGTGCTGCAGTGCATGTATGTTTTGCACAAACTATGCCAAGACAAACTCAATGAAACAAAATCACCTTGTACATCATGTGCTGCTTAAATGCCACATTGTTGTCATAGATATTATTTATTTCTTTTCTTACAACTGAATTGTGCGGTCAAATCTGGTTGGAGCAAGAAAAAAAGGCCCAAGAAGAGCTGCAATGCCAAAAACTTATGATATAAAAAGCATCAAATCATTGGTGCCCATATACAGCCAAAATGAAATACAGTAAGTGTTCACTTTTTAATTTATTGCCAGGTTATCATCAGGAAAGATTCTGCCTTTTTGTATTGTAATGCAGTTCCTGGCAATGAACGTATTTTGAAACCAAATCAGATGCATGTCCCCAGGCCAAACTATACAATTAAAAACATGCAGAACTCTATCAGGTTTGTGGGTACACCACTTTTTCTTCCTTTGGGTTGGAAACCACAAGACGTGGACCAACAAATGGGAAATCAATGAGGTCAGGTAGATACTGGCCATGCTGCAAGAAGTAACATGAAATATTTCAACTATAAATTACCAAAAGAAACTTGAAACAAATCCAAAGTTCATTCCAAATCTAAGAAGCACAACTATGCACATATATTAATACCAAGTTTAGAGTGAAAAAAAACAATTCCACAAATTGTATAAGCATAAAAGAATAGATTTAAATACTATATGACTATATATGCTTCAAAACTAAGTGTGAATTTCAAAACTCAACAGTTGCTTTCTGAAATTTTGAGATTAGATCTCTAAACTCAAAATCTGCTTTTCCAATTTTGAGTTTAGAGCTCTAAGCTCAAAATCTGTCTTTCCATTTTCGAGTTTAGAGCTCTAAACTCAAAATCTGTCTTTCCAATTTTGAGTTTTAGAGCTCTAAACTTAAAATTTGTTTTTGCAATTTTGAGTTTAGATCTCTAAACTCAAAATTTACTTTTCTCATTTTGGGCGTTGATCTCTAAACTCAAAACTTTGAATTTGCGGTTCTAAATTCAAAATATCGTTTCCCATTAAAAATTCAAATTTCCAAATTTGACAAAACTAGTTTCAAAATATAAATCTGAAAAGGTTTTTTTCAGAAAAACAATAAACAAATTAATAAAAAAAAATGTTTCAAAACAGCAGGATCCATTACATATATTCATGTTTGTAATCCAATGGGCAAATCCAAATATTCATTTTAATTTCAACATGTTTGAAATGTGTTTTTGTTTTATTAACAGTCAAGTCAAAATCTAAAATCAAAAAACAATGTTGATACATTGCTTTTCAATTTGTCAATCAACGTATATTGTCTTCTGAATGATGTCATGTAGTGGGTTGTATTGTTTGTTTTTGAAACGGCTGAACAAAGTTTGGAACAAACATGTTAAACATCACAAAAAAGTATTCATTAGAGCCATTTAGGTTCACAACCATGTCCACACTGCCAAGAAACATTTCAGATTGGGACTATGAAACCTATGGCAGCCAAGACTGGTTTGTCATCACCTTTTCCAATGGATGGAAGCAGTGGCCACTAGATTGCATTTTGTTTTCCAGAGTCTACTTTATACCAAGAAGTTGTATTTTCCTGTGTCTTTTTTTCTCTAAGGTATGAACCTCCTCCCATGGACCCCACCATGGTTGGCAGCCATTGGGATTTGAAAGACAGAGTTGTAGAATACCTACCTCAACTAGGAGGAGATCATACCATCACCAAAAGGACATGCAGTTTTTGTGATAAATGATTTAAGGCTCAACGCTTACTTGTGATGTAGCACACAGTGCTTTTCTGTTTCTTTTAGCATTCAATGCTTTTGTGCATTGGTTGCGTTTGAGTTGGCCAGCAGTTACTTTGAGCAGGATGCCCAAGAGCCAGCTCATTGCCATGCTCTACATGCAGCGACCATACTCCAGATTGCAAAGGGAAATCAATTTTTGGATCTGTCCCCGAGGCCTGGGTGCCCATTTGCATCATATAGTCCCAAACCTGCTTACTATGTTTGTTCATTGCTTGCCAGGCCAGGATTTCCACTACCTCTTCGTCCAGCCATATGGCCCAGGTGATACTCTGGCTGACAGATTGCAGAGAATGGCAGTACAAGACTGACCTGTGAAGCTTGCAGAGATCATGTGTCAAAAACAGTTTTCAGCGTCACATAGACCTGTTTGTCTGCATGCTGAGCACCCAGTGCTGGAAGAGTTTTCCATGTCATATTAGCGCCCATTGGTAGGTGTGAATCCCTAGGTTGGGATTCCATGTATGGTGAATGACTTCCAACGCTGCAGGATTAGCAGCTTCAAGCTACCCATACCCAAAGCTTCTGGAACCACTGGCAACCTCGAAGCCATAGCCATGAAAGTGAATAAGCCCATGAAGGCAAAGTCATTGAATGACTGTATTGTGATTTTTCCAATTTATCCATATCATTTTGTAGTCTTGGGGTGCAGGTGTCCACCAAGATTGCCAACACTGCCACCAGTTCCAAGGCGTGTGCTTCCAATTTGGGATTTGGACCTTCTTGGGGTTGGTATCTCAGAGATCTTGGAGGCAGCCAAGAAATCTGTGAAGTCAATGAAGACCATGAAGGTCATGAAAGCCATGAAGGCCATGAAGGCCCAGGCAAGGGAGTGCATACTGAATTTAAACATGAGCATTCCATCTTTGCAGGCTTCCCAAGGCATGAAAGCCATGCCAGCCCAGACCACCATGAAGATGGTGAAGAGCAAGGCCAGGGTGGTGATGATACACATGACCATTTTGGATGTTGTTGACACACATCCTTGTGATTCAGGCCTATAAGGTTGCACCGGGCATGGCCAAGGACTGTGAACAAAATTAGTTTTTGCAGCACCTTGCTTCACCATGCCACCATTGGTCAAATTTTTCTTTTCTTGATTCCATGGGCAGGAATATCCTCCTGGCAGCTGCCTTGCAGTGAGTTGCTGCCAGTGTCGAAAGAGCTGGGTTTGGCTCTGGCACATTTGGTGGCTGGCCAAGTGCGCCAGATGCAATAAGAGTGAGCAAATCCATCCCTGAAGGGGTTCACTGGCGCAAATGAGCCAACTGAAGCTGCTGGGTGCTCTAGACAATATCACAGCAGCAGGCACATGAAACCATGACCTGAGCACCCAGTGCTTCCTGCATTATCCTCTTTTGCATGCTTTCACCATGTAGCACCCCAGTGCTTGCCACATTCTTGTTCTGTAGTGCTGGCACTCACTCTCACCTGTGTGCATGCCCGTGCAAGACTTTCATGTTTTCAGTCAACCTCATGGATAGAAACCTTTGGCCCAGAAAGTTTGCCAACCGATTCTCCAATCTGAGTGTCACTACCATGGTGGAAAGTGTCCAAGCTTGGCTGGAAGAGCTTGCCCACACCCAAACTTTGTGCCAAGCCAGGCCAGGTTTGGCTGACAATTTGGTGAAGCTCTTGGATACCAAGCTCCAAGGGCTTGGTACCAAACCCAGTGCCAAGGCATTGATGGACATGTACCAGGCCTTGGAGAAGAGCACATTGTCCAACCACCATGTCAAGGCACTGCAAGAGAGACTCGATTTTTGGTCCCAGCAGCCAGAGGGACCATTGAAGGCACAGATGATGCCACAGCAGCTGGACCATATCTACAACTTTCTTACCAAACAAGATTGGATTGAATTAAAGCACCAGGAAGGTCTGTGTTGCCTTGCTGGTTCACCATGTCCTCAAAAGAGGTAAACCCATGCCGACCTACCCTGAGATCTATGCTGTGGTCTGCCATTTGACCCAATGTTTCTGGAGTTTCAAAGAGTCAGCTCCAAGAGGTGCAAAGATTTTGGCCATTTACCCAATGCAACCAGAGGAGCTGGGTAAAGAAGTCATGGAAGCTTGCTACCAAGGGGAACAGCCAGAACCCAAGAGCCTGGTGGATTTGATGAATTACCATATTCCTTCCAGATCCACTTCCCACTTGCTCAGGGACAAAGCCGATGGAAGACCAGGTGGTTCACAGCAGACATGTGTGGCACAGCCGCAATCGAACATGGAGGCAGCCAGGACAGCACCTTCTGACTCTGCCACTTTGGTCCAAGCCATGACCCAATGGACTGAGAAGATGGAGAAATTGTTGTGTAACAATGCAGCAACCCCAAGCCCTGCACCTGCTGCCACAACTGCCACTGTCAGTGGCCAAGTCTTGCCACCAGGTCTTGCACCACTGCCAGGCACAACTCCAGCTGCAGCATCAGAAGCACCACCTGCAGTCCCAGAGCAAGCACTTCCAATCCTCCAAGATCAAGGATCTGCAGAACCACGAAACAATGATCAGGCGATGGTTCC